>Ga0224555_1000079_pt1 | contig 122791 bp, 109 predicted proteins | sample 714S23034metaG_FD_180687 | JGI IMG/M metagenome (GOLD analysis project Ga0224555, IMG submission 180687) | Peat soil microbial communities from Stordalen Mire, Sweden - 717 S2 30-34 | ecosystem: Environmental > Terrestrial > Soil > Wetlands > Peat | place: Sweden: Norrbotten County, Stordalen... | reverse complement strand
TGATCGCCTCGACCTTCGACCGTCCCGCCGACGAGCACACGACCGTTGCGGAGCTCGCGATCGAGCGGGCCAAGCGGCTTGTCGAGCTCGGCAGGGACGTCGTGATCATCCTGGACGGGATCACCCGTCTCGCCCGGGCCTACAACCTGGCCCAGCCGGCAACCGGTCGCATCATGTCCGGCGGCGTGGACTCCGGCGCCCTGTACCCGCCGAAGAAGTTCTTCGGAGCTGCTCGCAACATCGAGGAGGGCGGCTCGCTCACGATCCTCGCGACCGCCCTCGTGGAAACGGGATCGAAGATGGATGAGGTGATCTTCGAGGAGTTCAAGGGCACCGGCAACATGGAGCTGCGCCTCGACCGCAAGCTGGCCGAGCGGCGGATCTACCCGGCGATCGATGTCAACGCCAGCTCGACGCGCCATGAGGAGCTGCTCTTCGACCGCTCCCAGCTCCAACAGGTCTGGAAGCTCCGCCGGGTGCTCAACGCCCTCGGCAGCGACGGAGGTGGTGGGGCCGGGCTCGAGCTCCTCATGGACAAGATCCGGACCACTCGCTCCAACGACGAGTTCCTCGCCGAGATCGCCAAGGCGCCGATCCCAGGCGGCTGACTCGCCCCGGAGCGGGCCCTGGCCCAGCTCCGTCCGACCCGGCTTACAATGGAGAGATCATGAAGACAGACATTCACCCCGCCTACACGACCGCGTCGGTGCGGTGCTCGTGCGGGAACACCTTCACAACGCGATCGACAAAGTCCGACCTGCATGTCGAGCTGTGCAACGAATGCCACCCCTTCTACACGGGCAAGCAGAAGCTGGTGGACACCGGCGGACGCGTGGAGCGCTTCGAGCGCCGCTACGGCCAGCGCAAGACCAAGCGCTGACTCAGCTTCACTTCCACCATCCACGCCGGGTATCGGCGTGGCCGTCGTATACGAGCTAGCCAACGGGCTCGACCTGCCGCCGCGGTCGGTCGCCCGTCACGACTTCGCCCGGGCCACCCGGTCTCAGCTTGCCGGAGGCCGGGCCAACTCGTGCGCGATGTCGCCGGCCCAAGCATCGATCTCGGCCCAGTCTCGGAAGTCTCCCTCCGGCAGCCCGGCGCGGGCGGCCGGCAGCTTGCGGAGGGCCCGCTCAGCAAAGTCGAGCGTGTCAGGCTCGAGTGCTCCGAAGAAGACGCGGTGACCACGCGCCTGGACGACTTCTTGAAGCTCGGAGATCTCCTTGGGCACTGTCGCCGTCCGGAGGTCCTGTCCCTTCGCGTCTCGGGCCTCGTTGCCGAGCGGCCCGCTGCTGAACAGCCAGACCGGATGACGCGCCAGGACGGCGCTGTTGAGCTTCACGAATGCCAATGCCTCGTCCATCCAGTGGAAGCCGTAGGTGGCGCTGCCGATCACGAAGGCGTCATAACCTTCAAGGCCGGACGCCTCCTGCACGGAGCGGGCGTCCGCTGGGTGGTCCTCGTCAGTCAGCTTGACCGCGATCCGCTCGGCGATCCCGCGAGTTGCACCGTGCTTGCTGGCGTACGCAACGAGTACCGGCATGGTGACCTCCGCTTTCATCGTGCGATCTCGTCGGGACTTCGCCTAGAGCCCAAGATCCCTACTTTGAGGGTACGGCGTTCTCGGACCCCGGAGTAGCGGTTGTTCAGAGGTTGGTGTTGCGCCTCATGTCCCGGGCTATCTCGACCTCGACCAGGGAGCGGTCCAAGGGCCGCCCGAGGCGGCACTAGCCTGAGTCCGTGCTCGATCGCCTTGAGGCGCTTGAGGCCGAGTACTCACAGGTCCTCACCCGCCTCTCTGACCCAACGCTCTCGAAGGATCCCAATGAGCTGAGAGTACTGTCGCGCCGCCACAAGGAGCTCGAGACCGTCGTGCGGAAGATGCACGAGCTCAAGTCCGCGCAAGACGACGTCGCCACCGCTCGCGAGCTGGCGGCCGACGCCGTCGGCGCAGAACGCGAGCTCGGCCGGGACGAGCAGGGTGCCGCAGAGGCAAGGGTCGTGGAACTCGAGATGGAGCTGCGCGATCTGCTGATGCCCCGTGACCCGCACGACGGGCGCAACGTCATCGTCGAGATCCGGGGAGCCGAGGGTGGAGAGGAGGCGAACCTGTTCGCCAAGGACCTCTTCGACATGTACCAGCGCTATGCCGACCGGCGAGGTTGGCACCCTGAAGTGCTGGACCTTCGCGAGTCGGAGCTCGGGGGCGTCGGCGGGGTCACCTTCCTTGTCAAGGGCGAGGATGCCTGGCAGCGGCTGCACCAAGAGGCCGGCACTCACCGGGTGCAGCGGATCCCGGTCACCGAGTCGCAGGGACGCGTCCACACTTCCTCCGCGACGGTGAACGTGCTGCCCGAGGCCGACGAGGTCGAGGTCGAGATCGAGCCCGGCGACATACGCGTCGACGTCTACCGATCGACCGGCCCCGGGGGACAGTCGGTCAACACGACGGACTCGGCGGTCCGGATCACCCATCTGGCGACCGGGCTCGTCGTGGCGATGCAGGACGAGAAGAGCCAGATTCAAAACCGCGCGGCTGCGCTGAAAGTGTTGCGGGCACGCCTGTACGAGCTCGAGCTGCAGCGAAACGCGGCCGCTCTTGCCCAAGAGAGGCGCGCACAGGTTGGGGGTGGAGGCCGCTCGGAGAAGATCCGCACATACAACTTCAAGGACAACAGGGTCACCGATCACCGGATCGGGCTCACCTTGAAAAAGCTCGACCGCATGCTGATGGGCGACCTCGACGAGCTCGTCGACGCGCTGCTGGCAGACGAGCGGGGCCGCCAGCTACTCGAGGGATGAGAATGGGGGCCGAAGTGACCGGGGTCACCTGGCGGCAACTGCGGCGTGAGACAGCCAAAGCGATCGCCGACCCGGCCCAGGTCCGGTGGTTGCTCGAGGAGGCCAGTGGCCTCGACGGCGTTCGGCTGTTGCGCGAGCTCGATTGTCAAGCTCCTCCCGGGGCCGCGGCACGGCTCGAGTCGCTCGTGCAGCGCCGACTTTCGGGTGAGCCGCTCCAGCACGTTCTCGGCCACTGGGGGTTTCGGACGCTCGATGTCGTCGTCGACTCGCGCGTGCTCGTCCCGCGCCCGGAGACGGAGGTCGTCGTCACCGTCGCCTTGTCGGAGGTTGACCGCCTTTGTACTTTGCAGTCCGGCCTGGAGGTGCTCGTGGTCGATCTCGGTACTGGCTCGGGCGTGATCGCGCTCTCGCTCGCAATGGAGCGGGCGGCGGTGCGCGTCATCGCGACCGACCGAGATCCCGCCGCTCTCGAGGTAGCCGCCGTCAACTTGTCAGGAATCACGACCGAGGCGGCGGCGCGCGTGCAGTTCTGCCAGGGCGACTGGTACCAAGCCCTGCCCCTCGATCTCGCCGGTCAGATCGCCGTGATCGTCGCCAACCCGCCGTACCTAGCAGAGCCCGAGTGGGCTGGCCTCGACCCGACAGTAAGCGGCTTCGACCCCTTCGGGGCATTGGTGGCCGGGCCGAGCGGGCTCGAGGCCATCGAGACGATCGTGACCGGCGCACCGGCGTGGCTCGGCCGGCGCGGGGCGCTCGTAGTCGAGATCGCGCCCACCCAGGCGGGACCGGTTCTCGAGATGGCACGCGAGGCGGGGTTCCCCACTGCGAGTGTCGAAGACGACCTGGCGGGGCGAGCGCGCGTGCTCGTGGCCGAACGGTGAGCCGGTCGGAGCTCGGCGCGCTCGAGGAGGCGCTGGCGGCCGGGAACGTCGTGGCGGTCCCGACCGACACCGTCTACGGGCTCGCCGTCGATCCCCGTCTGCCGGGCGGGGTCGACCGGGTGTTCGCGCTCAAGGAGCGACCTGAGCAGTTCCAACTGCCGGTCCTCATCGCTGATCCGACCGGTCTCTTGGACCTGGCGGAGGCGACTGCGGCCGCCCAACGGCTCGTTTCGCGTTACTGGCCCGGGCCGCTCACCCTTGTGCTGCCACGGCGATCCGGTGTCGCCTTCGACCTCGGTGGCGATAGTGCGACGATCGGGTTGCGCTGCCCGGCGAGCTCGCTGCTGAGACAGCTGCTGCGAACGACCGGACCGCTCGGCGTGACGAGTGCTAACCGCCACGGGGAGCCCCCCCTGCACACCGCGGACGAGGTCCGCGAGCACTTCGGTGCAGGTGTCGTGGCCGTGCTCGACGGCGGCAGATGCGACGGCCGGCCGTCGACGGTGATCTCGCTCACCGGTCCCGATGCGAAGTGCCTGCGGGAGGGCGCGCTCTCGTTCGCGGAGCTCGCCGCGATCGCCGCCGGTCCGTGAACGCCTGCCGCTCGTCGCGCCCAGTGGGTCTAGTCGTGCACCGATGAGTTTCAGATGGCGGTGGCGCCGAGATTGACGACATGGAGGCATGGCGAACCAGCCTGATACGGGCATGTCTGATCGTTGGTCGGTCCATCTTGCGCGTTGCCGCGCCGAGCACGACGATGACCACGATGTTGCTCAAATTGGTAGGTCTCAACCGAGCACAAGACGGGCTCGGGCTTGTGGGCCGCAACGGAAGCACCCGGTAGACTCGCCGCGTGCGCGTTTCGGCAGGATCGGACCACGCCGGTTTCGAGTTGAAGGGACTGCTGATCGAGCACCTCGCGTTCTTGGGGCACGAGGTTTTGGACCTCGGCACGCACTCGCTGGAGCCGGTGGACTACCCGGACTTCGGCGCAGCGGTTGGCCAAAGTGTCGTGTCGGGCGACACCGATCTCGGAGTTTGCGTGTGCGGAACCGGGATGGGAATCGCGATCGCGGCGAACAAGGTCCATGGCGTGCGTGCGGCAGTGGTCCGCGACGTGAGCTCAGCGCGACTGGCCCGCGAGCACGACAACGCGAACGTGATCTGCTTTGGTGCGCGCCTCGTGGGCATTGTTGTCGCGATCGACGCACTGGAGATGTTCCTGCGGAGCGAGTTCGAAGGAGGCAGGCACCTCCGGAGAATCGAGAAGATCGCCGCTCTCGAGGAACGCCAGGCCTGACGCCAGGATCCCGGCCACGACACCTTTCGAAGGAGCCAGCAAGTGACACAGTTCGCCGAAGCATCGAGTGCGAGCGCCTTCCTGCCGGGCGCGCTCGCGGGGGACCCCGAGGTGCACGCCCTGCTCGAGCGTGAGATCGAGCGACAGCGAACGAGCCTCCAGTTGATCGCATCGGAGAATTTCACGTCCCCGGCCGTGCTCGCGGCTTCGGCCTCGGTGTTGACGAACAAGTACTCCGAGGGTTACCCCGGACGGCGCTATTACGGCGGGAACGTCGTCGCGGACCAGGTGGAGGACCTCGCACGGACGCGGGCGACAGAGCTGTTCGGCGCTGAGCACGCCAACGTCCAGCCGCACGCAGGCGCGAACGCGAACCTGGCGGCGTATCTCGCGCTCGTCGAGCCGGGCGACACCATCCTGGCAATGCGCCTCGATCAAGGTGGGCACCTGACACACGGCTCGCCTGTCAGCATCACAGGCAAGCTGTACCGGTTCGTCGCCTACGGAGTCACACCTGCGGCTGCCGACGGTTCGGGCGAGCGGATCGATTTTGACCTGGTCCGCGACCTTGCCGTCCGGGAGCGGCCTCGGCTGATCGTGGCAGGGGCCACCGCCTATTCCCGTGCCATCGACCCGCAGCCTTTCCGGGATATCGCCGACGAGGTCGGAGCCCGCTTCATGTTCGACGCGGCGCACCCGGCCGGCCTCATTGCCGGTAAGGTCCACCCGAGCCCGGTGGGTATCGCAGACGTCGTGACCCTCACCACCCACAAGACCCTTCGCGGCCCGCGAGGCGGAGCCATCCTGTGCGGTGCCGACCTCGCGAAATCCGTCGACTCGGCCGTTTTCCCGGGCCTGCAGGGCGGACCGCTCGAGCACGTGATCGCCGCCAAGGCCGTGGCATTCGGGGAGGCGCTCAGGCCCGAGTTCCGTGACTATGCCTCCAAGGTGGTGCGCAACGCGGCGGCGCTAGCCGGAGCGCTCACCGCTCAAGGGTTCCGGCTCGTCGCCGGAGGAACGGACAATCATCTCGTGCTCGTCGACTTGCGAACCTTCGAGGCCGAGCTCACCGGCAAGGTCGCCCAGGAGGTCCTGGACCGCACGGGGATCACTTGTAATCGCAATGCGATCCCGAACGACCCGAGACCTCCCTTCGTGGCGAGTGGGCTGCGGCTCGGATCGGCGGCAGAGACGACCGCCGGACTCGGTGAGGCAGAGATGGCCGAGATTGCGTCGCTCATTGCACGGGCTCTGCGCGGGCGAGAGGACGAGAGCGAATTGGCTTCGGTTCGCGGCGAGGTCAGAGAGCTGTGCCGCCGGTTCGATCCCTACCCGGGTGGTGTCGCGTCGGCCGGGTGACGGGTGTCCTTGTCATTCGCGAGGACATCTGCGGGACGGGGACCGGGGCGAACAGGGGTATTGTCTTGCCGACTCGGTGGCGGCAATGCGAGGATTGGCGATCGGAGTGAGCAGTAAGCCCTCGCCGAGCTTCAGCACGCTGATCGGCATGGGTGTCGCAACGGCCTTGTGCGTCGCCGTCGGAGTGGGCGGCGGGTACTGGCTGGACAGGACGTTCCACACTGGTGAGCTACTCACGTTTGTTGGTCTGGCGCTCGGGGTGATCGCCGCAGTTGTGGTGGTCTACTCCGATGTCAAAACATTTCTCTGAGAGCCAGCAGCGTGGCCGGCCCCGACGGGTCGCACGCATGCTGTCCTCGAGCCGATCAAGAAGAGGGCATGGAGCGACTCGCAGCGGTACTGGAGCAGCTTGACCTGCCGGAGATCTCGAGGATGCTCCGGCGCACGGTGTTCGGCGCCATCGGCGTCGCCATCATCGCGCTCATAGTGCTGTCGATCGTCGGCTACCCGCTCGCCGGCCTGGGCGCCTGCATAGGCCTTGGCCTTGGTCTGGTGAACATCCGCCTCGTGATGTCGACCGCGTCGCGGCTGAACTCCTTGGGCACGAGCAAGATCAAGGGTCCGATGGCAATGAACACCCTGATGCGTCTCGCTCTCACGACGGTGGTCGCGATCGTCCTGGTCGTTGTGAACCTGCCCCTCGGGATGGGCGTGCTCGGTGGCGTCGCGGCGTTCTATCTCCTCTTCGTCGTGAGCTTGGTGGCCACGCTGCTCCGGCAGGGAGCCGTCACGTGAGCGGTCTCGGATTGCTGGCCAACGCGGGTTCGATCACGGTCGGCAACTCCCCCACGATCAAGCTGCTTGGCCTGACGGTCAACAAGTACGACGTCATCTCTTCTCTCGTCGCGGGATTGCTCGTCATAGGGATCGGGCTGGCCGTCCGCGTGCACGTCACCGCCGGCGTGCCCGGCAAGATGCAGCTTGCCTTCGAGACTCTCACGAATGCCGTCTCGGACCAGGTCGAGTCGTCCATCGGCCAGAAGGGGCGGCGGATCGTGCCGCTCGCGATGACGTTGTTTCTCTACATCCTGTTCTGCAACTGGCTCGAGATGATCCCCACAGGTCACGCTCCGCAGTTCCTGCCGGCCCCGACCGGCGACGTGAACATGACCTACGCGATGGCGCTCACCGTGATCATCCTCGTGCACGCGACCTGGATCAGGACCCAGGGTCTTGGCCACTACATCGGCCACTATTTCCGGCCCTACAAGGTTCTCTTCCCGATCAACTTGATCGAGGAGATCGCGAAGCCCCTCACCCTGGCCCTTCGACTCTTCGGCAACATCTTCTCGGGCGGGATCATGGTGCTGTTGATCTGGGCGCTTCTTCCCTGGTTCGCCGTCCCGATCGGGGACTTGGTTTGGAAGAGCTTCGACGGCCTGTTCGTCGCGCCGATTCAGGCGTTCATCTTCTCGCTGCTCACGATCCTCTATTTCCAGACCGCGATGTCAGGAGACCATTGAGCACTCACAGCATCATCGACGTGCGCGACCCGACGGCGCGAACAAACCTCGAGCAGATCTCCAACCCGTTCAGGAAGGGAGTAGGTAAACCCAATGGCAAATGACCTCAACCAGGCGATCGAGCTTGCCGGCGCCATGGTCGGTGGCGGACTTGCCCTCGGCGGCGGCGCGATCGGCGCGGCCATCGGCGACGGTCTGGCCGGCAGCCAGACGATCGCCGGCGTCGCCCGCCAACCCGAGGCACAAGGCCGGCTGTTCACGATCATGTTCATCATCGTGGGTCTCGTCGAGGCCATGTACTTCATCAATCTCGTCTTCATGGTCCTGTTCGTCTTCGTCCTCGCCAAGAAGTAGCGACGGAGGTCTTGCTGGATGCTGTTTGCAAGCGCCGGAGCCGCCAGCTCCGGCAACGGTGGGAACTTCCTCATCCCGAACGGCACCTTCGTCGTCGAGCTGGTGATCTTCTTGGTCGTGCTGGGGGTCGTTGCGAAGTGGATCCTTCCGCCGCTCCAGCAGGTGTCCGAGACGCGACGGGTCCGTATCAGCGCCGCGCTACAGAAGGCGGAGGAAGCACGCGCCGAGAGCCAGACCGCGCTCGCTGAGCGCGAACGGGTGATGACCGAGGCACGCGCCCAGGCTCGTGTCATCGTCGACCACGCCAATCAGGGCGCGGACCTAGCGTTCCAGCATGGTCGCCAGCGGGGCCAGGAGGAGTACGACCGGTTGGTCAAGGCCTCCCGGGCCGAGACCGCAGAGGAGGGTCGACGAGCCCGTGACGAGCTCATCGGACGGCTCGACACGCTCGTGGCGTCCGCCGCCGAGCGGGTGCTCGGCAGCCGCGTCGATGTCGACCAGCACCGTGCACTGATCGACGAGGCGATTGCAGCGGCCGCGGCCACGGCCACGGGCGGGGGAGCGGGCTAGCGGTGGCGTCGTATCTGGCCGAAGTCTTCGGTTTCCTGCTGTTGGGCGTCTTCATCTACCGCTACGTGAGGCCGCCTCTCAAGAAGTTGATGGATCGGCAAGCCGAGTCGATCCGATCGTCGCTCTCCTCGGCAGATGCTGGGTTGGAGAGCGGCCAGCGCATGCTCGAGGAAGCACGTTCGGCCCTCGAGGCGGCGCATTCGGAGGCGACGGCCATAATCGAGCGGGCTCACGAGACCTCGGCCCAGTTCCTCCTCGAGGGCGAACGCCATGGCCGGGAGGAGCACGACAGGCTCGTGGCGAGCGCCGCTGCCGAGGCCGACTTCGAGCGCCAGCGCGCCCGAGAAGAAGTCATGCGGCAGGTGGGCGCCATCGTGATGGCAGCGACCGAGCTGGTCGTTGCCGCCGAGATCGACTCGTCGCTTCAGCGGGAGTTCATCGGCGAGACGATCGATGCTGCCGAGGCGATGGTATGAGGGACCTGTTGCGCGGTTACGCAACCGCGATCTTCGAGTCGGCGGCGAAGGCCGGGCGTGCGCACCAGGTCGCGAGCGATCTAGGCGCGTTCTCGCGGGCCCTTACCGAGTCTGACCCGCTCCGCAACGTGCTCACGGATGTGGCCATCCCGCCCCGGGCACGTCGCGGTGTCGTGCACGATCTCCTGGATGCAAAGGCCGCGCCCGAGTCCCAGGCTCTCGTCTCCTGGGCAGCACTCGTCGAGCGCGCCGCCGAGTTCCCAGTTGCCGTGCTGGAGCTGGTCGAGCTCGCGCTCGAGACCGCCGACGCTGAGGAAGCCGGTCAGGTCCGGCCCGTCCCAGCCGAGGAGCTTCTCGGCGGCCGCACCGCGGTTCACGAGCGGATCCGCGGCTACGCCGACCGGTTGTTCCAGGAGGTCGGCCGACCGGAGCTGATCGACGACATCGAGGACGAATTGGTCCGTTTTGCGAGGATCGTCGACTCGAACCGTGGATTGCGCCGTGCGCTCGGCGACCCGTCAGCTGCGGTCGCGCAACGGGTTGCTCTGGTCGACGATCTCCTACGGGCCAAGGTTCTGCCTGCGACAGTTCGGCTCGTCGCATACGTGCTGAGGGCTGGCCACATCCGCGATTTTGTCGGTACGCTCGAGTGGGTCGCAGGGCTAGCTGCCGAGGAGCGAGGGCGGCGTGTTGCCGAGGTGCGATCGGCCGTCGAGCTCGACGATGACGAATACCTGCGGCTCGTCGAGGCGCTCGAGCGCACGGCGGGTCATCCGGTCGAAGTCCGCGTGCAGATCGAACCCTCGCTGTTGGGCGGGATGGCCGTCGAGATCGGCGATACCGTCATCGACGGCTCGGTGCGGCACCGTCTCGACCAGCTCCGCGAAGCCCTGGCCCCGTCGACGGCCTTGCGGGACCTGTCGACTCTCGAGCATGACCGTTCCTGAACCAGACGAAGAGGACAAAGGACCCCCACCGATGCCTGAGCTCACGATCAACGCCGACGACATCGCCGCGGCGCTGGCGCGCAATGTCAGCGACTTCACGGCCGGGACGGAGGCCGAGCAGGTTGGCCGCATCGCCGAGGTCGGTGACGGCATCGCACGGGTCACCGGCTTGCCCGGGGCCACTGTCAACGAGTTGCTCGAGTTCGAGAACGGAACCGTCGGCCTCGCCCTCAACCTTGACGAGGAGTCGATCGGGGCGGTTGTGCTCGGCACGATGGACGGCCTCGACGAGGGGCAGGTGGTTCGCTCGACGGGCAGGATCTTGTCGGTTCCGGTAGGCGACGCGCTGCTGGGCCGCGTCGTGAACCCCCTCGGTGAGCCGATCGACGGGAAGGGCCCCCTCGGCGCCACCATTGACCGCCGTCTCGAGATCCAGGCGCCGGGCATCGTGTCGCGCCAGCCGGTCTTCGAACCATTGCAGACCGGTATCAAGGTCATCGACGCGATGACGCCCATTGGTCGTGGCCAGCGCGAGCTCATCATCGGCGACCGCAAGACGGGCAAGACCACGATCGCGACCGACACGATCATCAACCAGCGCGGCGCCGGCGTGAAGTGCATCTACGTCGCGATCGGCCAGAAGGGCTCGACAATCTCCCAGACGGTCGCGACCTTCGCCGAGCACGGAGCCATGGCCTACACCGTCGTCGTCGCGGCACCGGCTTCCGAGCCGGCGCCGTTCAAGTACCTCGCCCCGTACGCGGGTTGCGCGATGGGCCAGCACTGGATGGAGAACGGCGAGCACGCGCTCGTCGTCTACGACGACCTCTCGAAACAAGCCGAGGCTTACCGCCAGATCTCGCTTCTCCTTCGCCGTCCGCCAGGCCGGGAGGCCTACCCCGGTGACGTCTTCTACCTCCACAGCCGCCTGCTCGAGCGGGCGGCGAAGCTCTCCGACAAGATGGGCGGAGGGTCGCTCACGGCGCTGCCGATAATCGAGACCAAGGCGGGTGACATCTCCGCCTACATCCCGACCAATGTCATCTCGATCACCGACGGCCAGATCTTCCTCGAGAGTGAGCTCTTTTACTCGGGCGTGCGCCCGGCGTTCAATGTCGGGAACTCGGTGTCACGAGTTGGGGGCGCGGCGCAGATCAAGGCGATGAAGTCGGTTGTCGGCACGCTCAAGATCGACCTGGCGCAGTTCAGGGAGCTCGAGGCGTTCGCCACGTTCGGCTCCGAGCTCGACAAGGCGTCGCAGGCACAGCTGGACCGCGGCTATCGCCTCACGGAGCTGCTGAAACAGGGCTTGAACGTACCGTTGCCGGTACAGGAACAGGTCGTCGTCATCTACGCGGGTGTGCGCGGGCACATCGACGACGTACCTGTCGGAGAGGTGCAACGCTTCGAGTCCGAGCTGCGGGCGTTCATGCGGGCGCACCACGCCGACATTCTCGAGCAGATCGCCTCAACAGGCGCCCTGCCCAACGAGAGCGATCTAGAAGCTGCGATCCTGGAGTTCAAGCGAGGCTTCGGCCCCTCGGACGCGTCGCCGGCGGTTGGGGTTGGCGGGGCCGGCGGACCGGCCGCGGCCGGAGCTGCAGGCGAAGCCGAGGCGACCGCCTCGGTCGTAAGCGAGAACGAGGCCGAGTAGGCACATGGCAGGCGGTCAGGAGCGGATCCTTCGTCGGCGCATCCGCACCATCGAGTCAACGAAGAAGATCACCCGGTCGTTCGAGCTCATCGCGGCGTCGCAGATCTCGCGCGCTCAAGGGCGCATCGCCGGTTCACGCCCCTACGTCAAGGCGATCTCGGACATCCTGGCGGAGACCGCCTGCGAAGGCGGGAACTCGACGCGGCTGCTCGGGGTACCCGAGTCACCACAGAACGTCCTAGCGCTCGTCATCGTGGCGGACCGAGGCCTGGCGGGCGCCTACAACTCGGGCGTGCTGCGCGCTGCCGAGCGCCTGATCCGCTCCGGGTCGCAGGAGGGTCGGAGCTTTCGCGTGATGGCGATCGGCAAGAAGGCGCAGGCCTATTTCCGGTTTCGCCACCAGCCAGTCGAGCAGCAGTTTGTCGGCATGTCCGACCGGCCCACTTACGAGGACGCCCAACGAGTGGCCGCAGTTATCGTGCCGCCGTTCCTCGAGGGCGCGGTCGACCTCGTGCAGATAGTATCGACCCGGATCCGCTCCGCGAGCAGCCAGGTCGCCGAAGCCCGCCAGCTGCTCCCGGTATTGGCGAGCCAGAAGCCGCTTGGCCAACAGCCCTCCGGCGCCGTGCAAGTGGCCGGCGATTCCGGCGCGACAGGCGCCGTTTCGGAGATCGGCGACTACGGCTCGCCTGCGCCCGAGAGAAAGCTCGGCTACTTCGAGTTCGAGCCGGACGTCGAGCACCTACTGGCGCAGCTCATCCCGCTGTACTCGGAAGCCTCGATCTACGCCGCGCTCTTGGAGGCGTCCGCTTCGGAGCACGCTTCTCGTCAACGGGCGATGTCGGCGGCCACCGAGAACGCCGAAGAGCTGCTCAAGACCCTCAGGCGAGTAATGAACCGTGCGCGCCAGGACTCCATCACGACCGAGATCATGGAGATCGTCGGAGGCTCCGAGGCGTTGCGCTCGGCCGGCGGCACTCCCCATGACCTCACTCATCCGCAAGCAACCGAGGAGCAGAATGTATGACCACCGTTGCCCCCGACATCCCTGAGGCCAAGCAGCTCGAGAACGGCCGCATCGTCGCGATCGCAGGCCCGGTCATCGACGTCGAGTTCCCGCCGCACTCGCTGCCCGAGATCAACACTGCCGTCGAGGTCAAGCTCGTGGTCGACGGCAACGAGATTCTCATCACAGCGGAGGTTGCCCAGCAGATCGGCGAGGGCCGGGCGCGTTGCATCTGTCTGAAGCCGACCGACGGGCTCGCCCGCGGAGCGACGGTCGTCAACACGGGTCGCGGTATCACGGTTCCCGTCGGCGATGCCGTGCTCGGTCACGTCTTCAACGTGATCGGTGAGAGGCTGGACGCCGGCGAAATGGGCGAGCCCGATGCGTGGTGGGAGATACACCGCCCGGCTCCGGAGTTCGACGCGCTCGAGCCGAGGCGGCAGATGTTCGAGACCGGCATCAAGGTCATCGACCTTCTGGAGCCCTATGTGCAAGGTGGCAAGATCGGGCTGTTCGGCGGCGCCGGTGTGGGCAAGACCGTGCTCATCCAGGAGATGATCCACCGGGTCGCCCAAGAGCACGGCGGAGTGTCCGTTTTCGCGGGCGTGGGCGAGCGCACCCGCGAGGGCACCGACCTCTGGCTCGAGATGCAGGAGTCCGGTGTCATCACCAAGGCGGCGCTGGTCTACGGCCAGATGGACGAACCGCCGGGCGTGCGGCTTCGCGTGGCGCTCTCGGCGCTGACGATGGCGGAGTACTTCCGGGATGTGAAGAACCAGGACGTGTTGCTGTTCATCGACAACATATTCCGTTTTGTGCAGGCGGGATCGGAGGTGTCGACGCTGCTCGGCCGTATGCCATCGGCCGTCGGATACCAGCCGACGCTCGCAGACGAGATGGGCGAGCTGCAGGAGCGGATCACCTCCACGAGGGGCCACTCCATCACTTCGATGCAGGCCGTCTACGTCCCTGCCGACGACTACACCGACCCTGCACCGTTCACGACGTTCACACACCTCGACGCGACCACGGAGCTGTCGCGCCAGACGGCGGCTCTCGGCATCTATCCGGCGGTCGACCCTCTTGCCTCGACGAGCAACATCCTCGCACCCGAGGTTGTCGGGGATCGGCACTACCAATGTGCGCGGCGGGTTCAAGAAGTGCTGCAGCGTGCTCGCGAGCTTCAGGACATCATCGCCATTCTCGGCCTCGACGAGCTCTCGGAAGAAGACCGCCTGAGTGTGACCCGGGCACGCAAGATCCAGCGGTTCTTGTCGCAGCCGTTGTTCGTCGCGGAGGTCTTCACCACCTTGCCCGGAATCTACGTCCCGATCGACGAGACCGTGCGCAGCTTCGAGGCGCTCGTGGGCGGCGATCTCGACGATGTCCCTGAACAAGCATTCCTGAATGCGGGCGGCGTGGATGACGTGATCACGAAGGCCAAGACCATCGAGCGGGGCTGAGCGGTCTCTATGGCAAACCTGACCCACGTGGAGCTCATCACGCCCGAACGCGTCCTGTTCTCGGGCGAAGCCGAAGCGGTCGTGTTGCGCGCCGACGGAGCTGACACGACCTTCCTTGCGAACCACATGGACTACATCGCTGCGGTCGACATCTGCGTCCTGCGGCTCGAGGGCGTGCAAGCCACCGCGGCGTCAAGTGGCGCTACCGGGCCGGCAAGTGCCGGCACACCGGGCGAGCCGACCCCACTTGGAGAGGTGCGTGCTGCGGTGCACGGTGGCTTCGTCAAGGTGGCCGACAACAAGGTGACGATCGTCGCCGGAGTCGCCGAGCTCGCAGAAGAGATCGACGTCGAGCGTGCGCAGCGCGCGCTGGAAGCGGCCGAGGTCCAGCTCTCTGCCGGCGACGTCGCCGAAGCCGATGCTGCGGCGGCCCGGGCGCGCGTGCGGATAGCGGCCGCCGTCAAGCTCAAGGCCGATTTGAGCCGCCTGTAAGACCAGCGTGACGGAGCTCACGCGGCGCGGCGTAAATTCCTTATATGCGCCTCGCCTTCAAGACCGCACCGCAGGACACCAACTGGGACGACATGCTCGAAGTCTGGCGTGCAGCCGACGACATCGAGTTGTTCGAGTCCGGCTGGCTCTTCGATCACTTCTACCCGATCTTCTCCGATTCGACGGGGCCCTGCCTTGAGGGATGGGTCACCCTCACCGCCTTGGCCCAGGCGACGAAACGCCTTCGTCTCGGGACGCTCGTGACCGGGATCCACTACCGGCACCCGGCCGTGCTCGCCAACATGGCGGCGACGCTCGACATCGTGTCGGGGGGCCGCCTCGAGCTCGGCATCGGGGCCGGCTGGAACGAAGAGGAGTCGGGTGCGTACGGCATTTCGGTCGGTACCCCGAAGGAGCGCAGCGACCGCTTCGAAGAGGCGTGTGAAGTCATCATCGGCCTTCTCTCGGACGACACGACCTCGTTCAGGGGGACCTACTACGAGCTGACGAGTGCCCGTTGCAACCCCAAGCCGATCCAGCGGCCGCATCCGCCGATCTGCATCGGCGGCAGCGGCGAGAAGCGCACGTTGCGCACTGCGGCCCGCTTCGCCCAGCACTGGAACTTCGTCGGCGGCACGGTCGAGGAATTCGCGCACAAGCGGGACGTACTCCATGACCACTGCGCGGACCTCGGGCGGGACCCGGAAGAGATACTGCTGTCGAGCCACCTGCGCTTCGAGGGCGACCCTGCCGCGACGGCGGCGGCCGCAGCGGCGCTTGCCGAGGCCGGTGCCGGGCTCGCGATCGTCTATCTCCGGCCGCCCCTCACGCCCGCGGTGCTCGAGCCGTTGGCGGCGGCCTTCAGCGCGCTGAGCTGAGTGGTGACGATCGCCCGCGGAGCCAGGAAGGCGCGATTGCCGACTCACCACCGGGCCACCTTGGGCCGTAACCTCGCGCAGTGCCCCCAAGACGCCGGCTGACGGTCGCCCTCGTGGTGACCGGTGCGCTGGCCAACGAGATCGACGGCCTGCGCCGAGCCCTCGGAGCCAAGGCTCTGGAGCGCATCGCTCCGCACTGCACCCTCATCGCTCCGGTGAATGTCCGCGAAGAGAGCATCGAGGCAGTTCTCTCGAATGTCCGCGCCGCCGCCGGCAAGAGTGCTCCGATCGCGGTGAACCTGGGGCCGCTGGCGACGTTCTGGCCGCGCACTCCCGTGCTCTACCTGGCGGTAAGCGGGGACCTCGATGCCATGACGGTGCTCCGGACCAACCTTGGGGCCGGTCCGCTCGCTCCACCCCCGGCGCGTTCCGAACGCGACTTCGTGGCACACCTCACCCTTGACCAACGGATCGAGCCCAGTCGACTGCCTCACGCGATGGCCGCGCTGGCCGACTATCGAGCGACGTACTGCTTCGAGCGGGTCACCGTTCTCGAGCAGGACGCCAACCATCGTTGGCAGCCTCTGGCCGATGCCGCGCTGGGCAAGCCCGTGGTGGCCGGCAGGGGCAGTCTCGATCTGGAGCTTTCCGTGGTCGAGCGGCCCGATCCCGTGGTCGCTGCCTGGGCCGACGAGCAATGGGCCAGCCACTCGAGAGAGCGCTACGGCGAGGGGCTGCGCCCGGTCAAGCCGTATGCGTTCGTCGCCAGAGCCGACGGCCGTCCCGTCGGGTTTGCAGACGGCGAGATCCGGGGCCCGGTCTTACGGATCGGCCGGTTGATCGTCAGCCCTGAATGGCGGAGCCTGGGAGTCGGTTCACACCTGCTGCGCGCCCTGGAACGTCTCGGGCTCGAGCGAGGGTGCGGCCGGGTCCGGCTCGAGACGCTTTCCGGAGGTCGTGCCGAGCAGTTCTATGCCGAGCACGGCTATGTGGTCACCGCGACCCTCCCGAGGTGGCGCGAGGAGGGTGACTTCGTCCTGATGGAGCGCGACATCGTGGTCACGGTTGGAGGATCGGCCTCTCAGGGGCGAATCGAGAACGACTCGAGGCACCTGTCCGCCGCCGGCAGCGACGGTCTCAACTAGAGGGCGGCGGCCGGGACCCACCGCCGAGCTCACGCGCGACTTCCTCCACGAGCCGGCCGGCCGCCTGGTCTGGGTCCATCCGCCTGTCTCTCAGCGCTGTCAAGAGGCCGGCGTTGGCAGAGCCTGCGACCGCCGTGCCGAGCGCCATTTCGAAACGCCCCTTTGCGATCCTGAGCGCTTCATCCCTCGCACGCGCAACGCGCCTCACCTCGAGTACTCCGCTGCGCTCGAGGTGCTCGCGATGCGCTGCGATGGCATCCCAGAGCTCGGCGACGCCCTCGCCGGTCGAAGCGACGGTCTTCACGATAGGCGGTGTCCAATCGAGGGTTCCCGATAGCTGGAGCATGAGCCTCAGGTCACGTGCAGTCTCCTGAACGCCCGGCCGGTCGGCCTTGTTGATGACCAGGACATCGGCGATCTCCAGGAGCCCTGCCTTGTTGGCCTGTACGGCGTCTCCCCAGCCGGGACTCACCACCACGGCGACGGTGTCGCAGGTGGCGGCGATCTCGACCTCGACCTGGCCGACACCGACGGTCTCGATGATCACGAGCGGCCACCCCGTTGCATCGAGCAGGCGGACCGCTTCGGGCACGGCGGCTGCAAGGCCACCGAGGTGGCCGCGCGTGGCCATCGATCGTATGAAGACGGCGTCGTCGAGCGCGTGCTGCTGCATGCGTACCCGGTCCCCGAGGATTGCTCCCCCCGTCACAGGCGAGGAGGGGTCGACGGCGAGCACGGCAACGGGAATATCGAGGCGCCTGCGGATGTCGGCGAGCACGGCGCTTGCCAGTGTCGACTTCCCAGAGCCGGGCGCGCCGGTGAAACCTATCGCGTAGGTGGCCCCTGCTCGCCTGAAGGTCAGCCCGGCAAGCTCGCGGCCTTCGTCCCCACCTCGCTCGACGATGGAGAGCAGGCGAGCGAGGGCGCCTCGGTCGCCTGCTACGGCGGCTCGGAACAGCTCAGCTGTGCTCGTGCCCGGCTGGCCGCGCTTCACGGGGATGAGACGCGCTCGATGTCCGCACCGAGCGAACGAAGGCGCTCGTCGAGGTTCTCGTAGCCGCGGTCGATGTGCTCGGCTCCGCTCACGTCCGTGATGCCGTCGGCCGCAAGGCCGGCCAGCACGAGCGCCGCCCCCGCGCGTATGTCCAATGCCCGAACCCGGGCGCCTGACAACCTCGGCACGCCGCGCACGATCGCGTGATGGCCTTCGGTCTTGATCTTCGCCCCCATCCGCCTCAGCTCGTCGATGTAGCGGAAGCGGCCGGCAAACAAGTTCTCGCTCACGATCGCGACCCCGTCCGCGACCGAGAGCAGCGTCACAAGCAGTGGCTTGTAGTCCGTCGCGACGCCCGGATAGGGCAAAGTGGCGACGTCAACCGAGCGCAGGCGGCCCTCGGCGGCGGCGAGGAGGCCTTCGTCGGTCGGCGTGCAGTCCATGCCCATCTGGCGGAGCTTCTCGAGGAGCATGTCCATGTGCCCGGGTCGTGCCCCTTTGACGAGCACTTCTCCGCCGGCAAGACCCACCGCAGCGACAAGCGTCGCCGCCTCCACCCGGTCGGGGATCGCCCGGTGATCCGCGGGGCGCAGCTCGTCTACTCCCTCGACTTCGATGCGGGAGGTCCCGGCGCCGTGGATGCGCGCCCCCATCTCGGTCAGCATCGACGCGAGGTCGGTGATCTCAGGTTCCCGTGCGGCATTCTCGATCACGGTCGTGCCCTGGGCGAGCACCGCACCCATCAAGATATTGTCGGTCGCTGTGTGGCTCGGGAACTGGAGCACGATCCGCGCGCCGACGAGCCGGTCGCAGTGCCCCTCCACATAGCCGTGCTCGGCCACGAAAGTGGCTCCGAGGTCCTCGAACGCGCTCAGGTGGAAGTCGATCGGACGGTACCCGAAGTCGTCGCCGCCGGGCATCGAGACCCTGGCGGTGCCGTAGCGGGCGAGCAAAGGGCCAAGCACGACGATCGACGCCCGCATCTTCTCGACGAGCTCGTAAGGGGCGATGGGCGTCACCTCTTGAGGGATCGTGATCTCGAGATGCCCCTGCGGGCCTCGGCCTTCGTGGATGACCTCGGCGCCCATTGCACGAAGCACGTCCGACATGATCGCGACGTCGCTGATGACCGGCACGTTGTCGAGGCGGTGGACACCCGGGGCGAGAAGGCAGGCGGCCATGAGCTTCAGCACCGAGTTCTTGGCCCCGTTCACGCACACAGTGCCGTGCAGAGGGCCGGATGAGTGCAAGACGAAGCGATCCACGGCGAGACAGTACTGCCGGGAGCGGGTCGCGACCTACCGACAGCTCGCTGCAGGCGCGAGAACTCGCCCGTCCACAGCGCGCTGCAAGCTATCGTCGGCACGGTGAGCGACGAGCGCCAGCTCTTCGATCGGAACCTTGGCGCGGCATTTGTCCGCATGTCCGGGGACCGCCAGCTTTTGAAGCTGCGCGAGTTCTCGGCCATCGAGTTCGGCTGAACGAGGCCGATGGCTTCGAGCTCACGTCCAAGCACGGACGACGCGCGGTGGTATGAGGAGGCTGTCTTCTATGAGCTGCTCCCTCGGGGCTTTTTCGATTCCAACGCGGATGGGGTCGGCGACTTCGAGGGACTGCGCCAGAAGCTCGACTACCTCCAGTGGTTGGGCATCGACTGCGTTTGGCTCCTGCCCTTCTATCCCTCACCGCTCCATGACGGCGGCTACGACATCAGCGACTTCCTGACGGTCGCACCCGATATCGGAAACATCGACGACCTCGTCGCGCTGGTCGAGGACGCCCATCGCCGAGGGATCCGGATCATCTCCGACCTCGTGATGAACCACACGAGCGACCAGCACCCCTGGTTCATCGAGTCCCGCTCGTCGCGCGACAACCCAAAGGCCGACTGGTACATGTGGGCCGACGACGACCACGGCTTCGCCGATGTCCGCGTGATCTTCTGCGACGTCGAACCCTCCAACTGGACCTTCGACCAGAGGCGCGAGCAGTACTACTGGCACCGTTTCTTCCATCAGCAGCCGGACCTGAACTACGACAACCCCGAGGTCGTCGATGCGATGCTCGGTGTCGTCCGGTTCTGGCTCGATCTCGGCCTCGACGGGTTCCGGTTCGACGCGGTCCCATACCTGTACAAGGCCGAGGGGACCTCGTGCGAGAACCTGCCCGCAACCCACAAGCTGCTTCGCCGGATCCGGGCGGAGATGGACGCCTCCTACCCTGGCCGGCTCATGCTCGCGGAGGTCAACCAGTGGCCGAGCGTTGTCACCGAGTACTTCGGCGACGGCGACGAGTGCCACATGTGCTTCAACTTCCCGCTCATGCCGCGCATGTTCATGGCTGTCCGCCGTGAGCAGCGCTTCCCCATCACCGAGATCCTCGCCCAGACTCCTCCGATTCCCGACGGTTGCCAATGGGGGATCTTCCTGCGCAACCACGACGAGCTCACCCTCGAGATGGTGACCGACGAAGAGCGCGACTACATGTACAGCGAGTACGCCCACGACCCAAGGATGCGAAGGAACCTCGGGATCAGGCGGCGCCTCGCCCCGCTCGTCGACAACGACCGCCGCGTCGCGGAGCTGCTCTACGGGCTGCTCCTGTCGTTGCCGGGCAGCCCGGTCCTCTACTACGGCGACGAGCTGCTCATGGGCGACAACATCTACCTTGGGGACCGTGACGGTGTTCGCACGCCGATGCAATGGGCGCCGGATCGAAACGCCGGCTTTTCCCGAGCCGACTTCGCGCAGCTGTACCTACCGCCGCTGATGGACCCGGTCCACGGCTACCAGGCTGTCAACGTCGAGGCGGAGCAGCGGGACCCGTCGTCGTTCCTCCACTGGCTGCGGCGCATGCTGTCGGTTCGGCATCAGTACCCGCAGTTCGCCACCGGCTCACTCGAAGTTCTCCCTGCCGACAATCCCTCCGTGCTCGCCTATGTCAGGCAGTCCCGCGCCACCGATGGCCCAGCCGCCGTGCAGCCCGGATTGGACAGCGCGGCCGGCTCAGCTGGCCGGCCCGAAACAGCGTGCACGCCCGCTGCCGTGTTGTGCGTGTCGAACTTGAGTCGTTTCGCCCAGCCGGCCGAGCTCAGCCTCGGCCGCTGGGAGGGCTGCACGCCCATCGAGCTTTTGGGGCGCGTGCCGTTCCCACGCGTCACCGCGAAGCCCTACTCGGTCACGCTGGCGCCCTACGGCATCTACTGGTTCGAGCTAGAGGAGCGCTGAGAGTGCCCCCCACCCCGTCAGCTTTCGAAGGGCTCGTCGTTCCCTATCTCCAGCGCCAGCCCTGGTTCCTGGCCGACATGTCGCGGTTCGACCGCGGCGTGTGGGCCACCTTCCAGCTCGCTGATCTCGAGATCGTGCTCGACGGGCGTCCGGGACTGGCGAGCGTGGTTGTCACTGTCGGCGACCGCCCGTTCCACGTCCTGGTCGGATGGCGGGAAGCGACGCTCGCCCCGGCGGTTCTCGGAGACCATCAGGGTGCGGTGCTCGGCATGTGCGGCGATGGCCAGGGCGACGTGCTGTGCTACGACGCACTCGCCGACGAGGAGCTCTCGACTGGGCTGCTTGCCGTGGCGAGCGCAGGGCGCGAGAGAGCAAAACGCGTGCGCCTGGTCCATTCGCTCGTGAGCCACGCGTCGCTGGTGTACGACGAGCGCCTGTTCATGAAGTCCTACCGGGTTCTCGAGCCCGCGCCACGGCCCGAGATCGAGCTCATGCTCAGGCTGGAAGAGGTCGGATTCGAGCACACTTTGAGGCCGGTCGCCTACTGGGAGCGAAACGGGTGGGACCTGGCACTTGTCCGCGAGTACATCCCGGGCGCCGTGGAGGGCCGCCTGCTCGCGCTGACCTCTCTGCGCGACCTGCTCGGCCGCAGCGACGGCGATCGGCCGAAACTTGACGAGGTCGGCGGGGCCGGCGGGGACCTTTCCTCGGAGGTGCGTCGCTTGGGAGAGACCACAGGCAGCCTCCATCTGGCCCTCGCAGAGGCCTTTGGCGTTCGCACCCTTCCCGACAGCGACACCTCGGGTGGCCTCTCCATCAGGGTTCACGGCGACTACCACCTTCGTCGGGTCTTCCGGACCGACGCCGGTTGGATCGTCGGGGGTTTCGGCGACGACCCGTTGATCGGCAAGCCCGGCGACAGCACGCAGCCTCTAGGGTCGCGCTTCGCCTCGCCGCTCGAGGACCTGGCGGACCTTTCCTACTCACTTAGACAGGTGGCGGCCGAAGCCGTGGCGGCGCAACCGGCCGCCACGCGGGTCCAGGCCGAGCGACTCGCGAAGGCCTGGGAGCGTCGCAACCGGGGCGCCTTCCTCAGCGGTTACCTCGGCGTCGGCGGCATCGGCAGGCTCGTTGCATTGGACCGCCCGGCAGCGGCGGAAGCGATCAAGTTCCTGGTCGCCGAGCGTGCGACGGCAACCTAGGTTCCGCTAGTGCCCTCGGGCCGGCAATTCCTGGAGCGCCGCGTCAGGAGGCTGCGGTCATGCTCCCGTCGGCGGTTTCCTGGTCCACACGTCTGAGCGCGTCGCGCAGGTCCTCGGCGGCTTTCTCGGGTCCGACCACGTTGATCATGACACCGGTGCCGAGCTCGAAACCCGCACGCGTGGTCAAGCAGGGCAGGATGTGCACGTGCCAGTGGTAATCAGCGGTCGCACTGTAGGGAGCGGAGTGGAAGACGACGTTGTAGGCCACGTCCCCGAGGCTCTCGTTGACCGCACGGAGGGCGCTGCGCACGGCTCGCCCGACGCCCACGATGCCCTCGGTGGATGCCCGGTGGAGGTGAGCGCCGTGGTCGCGAGGCACGACGAGGATTTCGTAGGGAGTCCCGCTCCAGTACGGGCAGAAGGTGACAGCGTGCTCGGTTGCCTGGATCATCCGGGACTCGAACGTCTGCTCGGCGGCCGCCGCCGCGCAGACGACGCACCCGCCTGCAAACCGCTCGAAACTGGCCTGTTCGTCCGCAAGCTCCCTCGGCACGAACGGGATCCCGAGCAGCTGGCCATGGGGGTGGGCGATGGAGGCACCGGCCTGGCGACCGTGGTTGATGATCACCTGGCTGTAGCGCAGGCCGGGAGTGTTCTCGTGCTCCTCGACGCGGTCGCGGATGGCGAGCATGACGAGCGACACTTGCTCGTCGGGGAGCGATGCCATGGTCACGTCATGGTCAGGCGAGAGGACCAGCACCTCGTGGATTCCACTTGCCGGAGCTTCGGTGAACACCGGCCCTCGATTCTCGATCACGAAGGGCGCATCACCCTCAAAAGCCGGGTAGCGGTTCGGCAGGACCCGTACGAGCCAGGAGCCGGAGGTCCCGTAGATCTCGAGGACCGGGGGCGCCGAGGCTTCCATGCCTGGGCAGAACGGGCACGGGATTCCCTCGAGGGAGTCGAGCGTGGGCTGGCGCGGTACGAAGAGGGTCTGTCGCTGGGCGCGGTCGGTGGCCACCGTCACCCACCGTCCCGAAAGCGGGTCAATGCGAAGCTGGTTCACGCTCGGACCAGGACCTCCCTCGAAACAGAATGCCGACGGATCATTGTCATCTCTTTAGAAGCTATCGCCGCAAGAGGCGTGTCGAGTCGGCTTTCGACGTGACAGGGCCAAGTTATGACCTGTTGGTGGGACTTCACGCGCTGGGTGCGGTGGTCGGATTCGGTGCGGTCGGCGTCTCTGGCACGTACGCGGCCCGTGCCCGGGCGGCTGCCGAGCCGCGCCAAGATCCAGGGCTGCAGCGGTACTTCCATCCGAGCACGAACTGGGCGGAGCGGTCCCTGCTCTTGACCCCTGTCCTCGGCGCGATGGTGCTGTGGGCAGGGGACCGTTCCGCCGCCTCGCAGCCCTGGCCGTGGATCGGGCTCGGTTGTTGGGTCTTGGCGGCGGCGATCGCGACCGGCCGGTGCTGGCCCGCCGAGAGGAAGATCCAGACGTGGCTCGCCGCCGCGCCCGACTGCGGAGAGCGGCCGCTGCCCGGGCTTGTCGAGTTCCGGGATGCTTGCGGTGTCGTGCAGCGGGGTGCGTCGGCGATCTCGCTGTGTTTCCTGGCCGCTGTCGTGGCGATGATCTGGCAGCCCCGATGACGTCCGAAGGGCTCTGATCTCGACTTTTTCGCCGGGTGCTCTCCTGGGTCGCCCGGAGCGCCGGTAGATTTGCCACCGTGGAGGCCCAGGTAACCCGGCGGGATCGTGTCGTGCCCGGGCGAAGCTCGGCGAGAGCGTTCGGTGCTCTCGTCCTTCTGGTTGCCGCCGGGACCTTCGCGGCCTGCTCGGCGGCAGCCGGGGACACTCACCTCGGCGCGACGCCGCCAGGAGCTGTCGGTCACGCCAAGGGACACGATGTCAGGGGCGATGCGCAATCGGGTGCCGCCGGCGCGTCCCCGGACCTCACGGGCAAAGGGCGGACCTCGGACAAGGCGCCCGCCGCCTTCGGCGTCGGCTTGTCGGTCGCGACCTGGACGGAGTCCCATGGCTCCACGGAGAACTTCTACGAAGGCACCAGCCAGCGCGGGCGGCTCATGCAAGTCGAGATCCTGTACCCGACTCTGGGCGTGAAGGCGCCGGCGGTGATGCCTTGGGCACCTCCCGCCTACCGTTACGGTCCGTACCCGGTGATCGTGTTCGCCCACGGCTTCGACGTGGACCCCAACACCTATCGCTCGTTGCTCGTGTCCTGGGTCGAGGCAGGTTACGTGGTTGTCGCGCCGTTCTTCCCCGATACGAGCCTTGCGGCGATCGAAGCCCAGCACGGAGTCGACACCGAGTCCGACATGTTCAACCAGCCCGGTGACGTCGCTTTCGTGGTATCGCAGGTCGTCGGGGCGGCGCACGGGTCGCCGCCGCCGTACGCGGCATATCTCACCGGCTTGGTGGACCCTGCCCACCTCGTCCTTGCCGGCCAGTCCGACGGCGCCGACACCGTTGCTGCGCTCTTGTACGACCATGAGTACGCGAGAGCCCGCGCTTCGATGCCAGTTCAGCCGATAGCCGTGGCGCTCCTTTCAGGGGCAGAATGGACCCGCACCGAAGACGTCTACTCGGCTCCCGGTCGCGGTGGGCCCCCGGCTCTCGTAGTGCAAAGCTTGACCGACTCGTGCAACGACCCCGCCGACAGCTCCCAGCTCTACAACATTCTGACGGGCGCCAAGTGGTTCCTTGCCCTCGAGGACGCCACTCACCTGGGTCCCTACGTCGGCGGAGGTGCAGCGGCTGCCGCGGTGAAGAAGGTGACGGCGGGTTTCCTCGATCTCGAGGCTGGCCGGGGCAAGGTGACGACCGCGATCCTCGGACAAGAAGGTGACCAGCCCGGAGTGAGCACCATCTCGAGTGCAACGAGCGTTCCGTTGTACCCGGCCCCGCCGTACGTGCCGGGCGCTTGCGCCGCGCCGGCGGGAGCGCCGACAGATTGACCGGCAGGGAACGCGGCCGGACCGTCTATCTCGACAACGCCGCGACCACGCCGATGTGCGCAGAGGCGGTCGCGGCAATGCTCCCGTTCCTTGCCGACAGCTTTGGCAACCCGTCCGGGAGCCACAGCGTCGCGAGAGCGGCCCGGCGGGCGCTCGACGACGCCCGTGAAGCTCTCGCCGGGCTGCTCGGAGCGCGCCCGGGCGACGTCGTGTTCACCAGCGGCGGCACCGAGGCGGACAACCTTGCGATATCCGGCGTTGCGGCCGGCGCGGGCGCGGCACTCTGCAGCGCCGTCGAGCACCCAGCGGTGCTCGAGGCCTGCTTGGCAGGCGGTGGCAGTGTCGTGGGTGTCGACCGTCGCGGTGTCGTGGACCTCGACGTGCTCGCCGACCTGCTGGACGAAAGAGTGCGCCTGGTCTCGGTAATGCTCGTCAACAATGAGACGGGAGCGCGCCAGCCGCTCGAGTCCGTCGTCGCGCTGGTGCACGAGCGCGCCCCGGAGGTCCTTGTGCACACCGATGCCGTGCAGGCGTTCAGCTGGCTCGACGTCGCCGCGCTGACCGCCAGTGTGGACCTGGTGAGCGTGAGCGCTCACAAGTTCGGAGGGCCTAAGGGAGTGGGTGCGCTTGTCGCGCGGGACCGGGCTGCGTTGCTGCGACCCATCTTGCGCGGCGGCCCGCAGGAGCGCGAACGTCGAGCTGGCACGCAGAACGTGGCCGGTATTGTTGCGATGGCGGCGGCGGCGGAGGCCACCGTGCGCGATCGCGAAGAGGCGAATCGGCGCGTCCGGGAGCTCTCGACGCGGCTGGTCAGAGGGATACTGGAGGCGGTCCCACGCGTGCACGAGGCCGTGGCACGAGAAGACCGCATCGCCGCGATCTGCAATCTCGGCATCGAGGGGGTCGAGGCGGAGGAGCTGCTCGTGGTACTCGACGAGCTCGGGGTCTGCGCGTCGGCGGGATCGGCGTGTGCGAGCGGTGCCATCGAGCCGAGCCACGTCCTACTGGCGATGGGCCGGACAACCGAGGAGGCCAAGCGCCACGTGCGGCTTTCTCTCGGCCACGCGACGACCGCTGCAGACATCGACGCAACGCTGCTCGCCTTTCCCAAGGCTGTGGAGCGGCTGCGCAGCTAGAAGGGTGTGGCCCGGCCCGCTGCGCCTGCGGGCGGTCGTGGCCGCTCGCTGCACCCAGATCTCGGTGCTCTGCGAGACTTGCGGGCGTGCGGGTGCTGGTCGGACTCTCAGGTGGCGTGGACTCGTCGGTCGCCGCCGCGCTGCTGCTCGAAGAGGGCCATGACGTCGTCGCCGCCACCATGAAGCTCTGGGGTGGTGAAGGCGACTCAGGATGCTGCTCGGTCGGCGACGTCGACGACGCGCGGCGCGTGGCGGCACGACTGGGGATCGACCATCACGTCTTCAATTTCGCCGAGGAGTTCGAGCAGAGGGTTGTCGCGCCTTATGCCGAGGCGCATGCCCTCGGTCGCACGCCGAATCCCTGCATAGAGTGCAACCGACATTTGAAGTTCCGCCGGTTTCTCGACCGTGCCGTGCGGCTCGGCTTCGAGGCGGTGGCGACTGGGCATCACGCCCGCATCGCGAACGACGGGCCGGGCGGCCTGCCGAGACTGCTCCGCGGACACGACGCCGCCAAGGACCAGTCCTACGTGCTGTCGATGCTCACGGTTCGCGAGCTCGCCCGAGTGCTCCTTCCGGTCGGCGAGCTCACAAAGCACGAGGTGCGTGCACGTGCCGCGGCGTTGGGCCTGCCGACGGCGGCGAAGCCCGACAGCCAGGAGGTGTGCTTCGTCGCCGCAGGACCCGGACAGGGTCCACGCGAACGCTTTCTCGGTGAGCGGATCGAGCTGCACCCGGGGCGGCTGGTCGATCGTGCGACCGGATCGGTCGTCGGCACCGTTCCTGCCGTCGAGCTCGTCACTGTCGGCCAGCGGCGGGGCCTCGGGGCCTCGGCGTCGGGGCGGCGCTACGCGCTCGATGTCGACCCAGCCTCGGCGACGGTGATGGTCGGCTCAGAGGACGATCTGCTCACCGAGGGGGTCGAGCTCACGGAGCGGACGTGGGTTGCAGGCCCGCTTCCGGTCGGCGCCGTCGTTCTCGCACAGGCGAGCGCACACGGTCGCCCGAGACCTGCCAGGCTCACCGACACGGGTGTGTGCTACCTCGAAGGCCCGGATCGTCGCGTCGCGCCCGGCCAGACGATTGCGCTCTACGCAGGCGACGAAGTCGTAGGTTCGGGCACCGCTGCGTGAGCAGCTTTGCTTTCAGGAGGCCGTCTCGTCCTTGACGCGCCGCCTCGGCGATTGTCCGACCGGGGCGCTATTCGGGCTTTCGGCCTCGAACGAATGCGCTCATTACCGAGCCGCCCAGCTCGGCCATGACTTCATCGTGATCGATGCCCTCGGGAAGGTCGGCCTCGACTGAGAGCTCAGCTGCGAGGCCGACGATGTCGTCGTCCTCGAACACGCGAGTGGGTTCAACGGACACGCCCTCGAATCCAGCAGCCCTCAGCTTCATCTGGTAATCCTCGACGACGAGCGCACCGGCCACGCATCCGGTCCACAATCCGATAAGCGCCCGCGTCGGCTCAGACAGGGCTCGGCGCAGCACGATGTCGGCAATTGCCAGCCGTCCGCCGGGCTTGAGCACTCTAAACGCCTCGCGCACGACGGCGTCCTTGTCCGGTGACAGATTGACTACGCAGTTGGAGATCACGACGTCGACTGTCTCGTCGGGCAGAGGGATGTCTTCGATCGTGCCCTGGAGGAACTCGACATTGGCCAACCCGGCCTCGGCCTGATTCTTCCGGGCGAGCTCCAGCATCTGCGGTGTCATGTCCAGCCCGTACGCCTTGCCGCTCGGCCCGACCCGGCGCGCCGACAGCAACACGTCGATCCCTCCGCCCGACCCGAGGTCGAGGACGACCTCGCCCGGCTGCAGATTGGCGAGCATGGTGGGGTTTCCACATCCGAGCGACGCCGTGACGGCATCGGCTGGGAGGGCGTCGGTCTCGTCCTCCTCGTAGAGCGTGCGGCTCACGACCCCGGCTGCGGCGCCGCTCGGCCCACAGCATGCGCTGTTCGACGCAGCGAGAGCCGCACTGGCATAGCGGTCGCGTACTGCTGCGTAGATGTGCTCAGAATCGCTTGTGGTCATGTTCCGCTCCTTTGGATGTCGTCGGGGAAGGGCGCGCTACCTACCCGCTGGGCTGGAGGGCGGCTTGCAGATCGGCGAGCCGTTCACGGTTGAGCGAGTACCAGACCCACTTGCCTCGCCGGTCTCCGGCCACCAAGCCGGCCGCGCTCAGGATCTTGAGGTGGTGGGAGATGGTCGGCTGGCTCTTGCCCAGTTGCCCGACGAACTCGCATACGCAGACCTCACCGTCCGGCGCGGCATTGAGGATGCTCAACACCCGTAGCCGGACAGGATCGGCCAGCGCGGTGAACCCTCGGGCGAGGTCGGCAGCCTGGGTGGAGTCCAGTGGTGAGGCCAGCACCGAGGGGCAGCACACCTCCCTCGGCTCAATCGTTGCGACCAGCTTCGCCATGGCGCCTCCTATTGACAGTTGTCAATGTATTGATCATACTCGATGCATCGACACTCGTCAATGTTACCGGAGGTTTGCCATGTCCAGAGTCCAGTTGGCCCTCAAGGTCAGCGACGTCAGTGCCGCTGTTGACCTCTACTCCAAGTTGTTCGCCACTGAGCCAGCCAAGGTGCGTCCCGGCGTACACCGCACCGCAACATCAGGTGGGGCCGGGCAGTGAGCGACATCGTGTCCGAGCGCCCAGTGGTCGGAATACCCCCGAACGCGCCGGTCATTGCCCGGTTGTCGTTCCTCGACCGCTTCCTTCCGGTGTGGATCATCCTGGCGATGGGCGCTGGCATCGGGCTCGGGCGCGCCATCCCGAGTCTGAACACGCACCTCAACGCGATCCAGGTCACCTCGGGTACGTCGCTCCCGATATTCATCGGTCTGCTCGTGATGATGTACCCGGTGCTCGCGAAGGTCCGTTATGACCAGCTCGGCTCGGTCACCCGGGACCGCCGGATGCTGGTCGCGTCTCTGGCGCTCAACTGGGTGGTCGGCCCGGCCGTCATGTTCACGCTGGCCTGGTTGTTGCTGCCCGACCTGCCCACCTACCGGACCGGGCTGATCATCGTCGGGCTGGCCCGCTGCATCGCCATGGTTCTCATCTGGAACGACCTGTCGGGCGGAGACCGGGAAGCCGCAGCGGTGTTAGTGGCCCTCAACTCCCTGTTCCAGGTTGTCGCCTTCGCGCTCCTCGGCTACTTCTACCTCAAAGTGCTGCCCGGCTGGCTCGGTCTCAGCACCGTCGGGCTGCGCTTGTCGGTCGACCGGATCGCCGAGACCGTCGCCATCTTCCTCGGAGTCCCACTAGTCGCAGGGTTCCTCACCCGCACTCTCGGCGAACGAGCCCGGGGCCGGGAATGGTATGAGACCAAGCTGCTGCCCCGTCTCGGCCCGTTCGCCCTCTACGGGCTGCTCTACACAATCGTCATCCTCTTCGCTCTTCAGGGTCACACCATCACGTCTCGGCCCGCCGATGTTGCCCGCATCGCCTTACCGTTGCTCGGGTACTTCGCCGTCATGTGGTTCGGGTCGTTCGCGCTCGGCAAGGCGCTCGGCCTGCCCTACGAGCGGACCGCCACCCTCGCGTTCACCGCCGCGGGCAACAACTTCGAGCTGGCGATTGCCGTGGCCATCGGCGTGTTCGGCGTCACCAGCGGCGAAGCTCTCGCAGGCGTCGTCGGCCCTCTCATCGAAGTTCCGGTCCTCATCGCCTTGGTGTACGTGTCCCTATGGGCCCGACGGCGCTACTACCCGGGCGTCCGCACAAGCCAGACCAAGCCAGAAGGAGCTCGGTGACCGACACTCCCGTCGTGTTGTTCGCCTGCACCCGCCTCGCCGCGTAGTGCACCTCCTCAGTGACCTCCATAGACAGAAGGAGAAGGACGATGACCGCTCGACAGCTGACAGACCTTCCGTACGATCAGCAGCACCTAGTCGACGAGGTTTCGGAAAGGCTCGCCCCAAAGTTCGCTGGCGTGTTCGGACCTGAGACCATTGAGCGGTTTGTTGTCGACTCGATGGACCAACTTCTGGCGACGGCCACGACCACCGCGTTCCTCCCGCTGTTGACCGAGCGGTTCGCACGCGAACGGCTTCAGGCCCTTGGAACCCTGGAAGGATCGTTGCCGTCTGCGGTCCCTGCCGTCCTCTTCCTCTGCATTCACAACGCGGGACGCTCCCAGATGGCAGCCGGGTGGATGCGCCGCCTCGCCGGCGACCGTGTTGTCGTCTACTCGGGGGGTTCAGAGCCGGCCTCGGAGATCAACGCCGCCGCCGTTGAGTCCATGGACGAGGCCGGCATCGACATCCGAGCAGAGTTTCCGAAGCCCTGGACCGACGAGGTCGTTCGCGCCGTCGATGTCGTGATCACCATGGGATGTGGGGACGCGTGCCCCCTCTATCCCGGCAAACGCTACGAAGACTGGGAGCTCAACGATCCTGCAGGGCTTGACATCGAGTCGGTCCGTCCCATCCGAGACGAGATCAGAACGCGCGTCGAAGCGCTCTTGGTGTCGCTCACGGTCTCCGCAGACTGACCCGATCCGCGCGGGCAGTCCATGTGACCCCCTAGGCCCGTGGGCCTTTCGACCCTGGGTTTTGCGGGAATCGCAGGGCACCATATCGGTGTGAGTGCCGTCCTCGCCTACGTTGTCGCCGGGGTCGTAGCCCTGTGGGGAGTGGCCCACGTCCTGCCCACGGCGCGAGTCGTGCACGGCTTCAACGACACCTCCCGCGACAACCGGCTGGTCATCGCCCAGGAGTGGATTGCCGAGGCTATGACCATGTGGTTCGTCGCTGCCGTCGCCGTCATCGCCGCCGCGTTGGGCGGCTCGCACCAGGTACTCGCGGATTGGGTCTACCGGGCCTCGGCCATCATGCTCATCGCCCTGGCCGCGCTGACAGCGGTGACGGGGGCGCGCACCGCGGTCATCTTGTTCAAGATCTGTCCGGTTCTACTTGGCGCTTCTGCGGCCCTGCTCCTCGTTGCCAGTTGGGTCTGAAGGCGGCATTGACTCCGGGGGCACGGTCAGAACGTGGCGGTGTCGATCACAAAGCGGTAGCGGACGTCACTGCCGACCACCTGGTCGTAGGCGTGGTCGATCTGATCGCCGCTGACGACCTCGATCTCAGACGGTCTCTTTGGGCTGCTTGGTCCTGGCCTCCTTGTGTTCGACAGGCCATGAAGCTGTGCGCGGAGCGCAGCTTCCGCCGATTGTAGAAGGCCTCGATGAGCGCGCCGGCGGCGGCCGTCCATCCGCCCGAACCTTCAGAGTCTCGCCCTACCATCCTTGGCGTGAGCACCGAGACCAACGACGCGCCCGCCGCTGTCTTGGCCCGAGTCGACGAGTTGCGCGCGCTCATCAAGGGCTACGACGCGCAGTATTACCTCGAGGATGCTTCTGACATCGGAGACGCCGAATACGACGCTCTGAAGGACGAGTTGTTGACGCTCGAGGAGCAGCATCCCGAGCTGATCAAAGCGGACTCGCCGACGCAGACCGTCGGGACAGCGCCCTCGGCGCTGTTCGCGGCTGTCACCCACCGCACGCCCATGATGAGCCTCGACAAGGTCACCACGCTCGAGGAGATCCTCTCCTGGGGCGCCCGCTTGCAGAAGCTGTCGGCTCCTGAGGATGGGTCGCCTTTGGTCTGCGAGCCGAAGATCGACGGCTTGTCGATCTCTTTGACCTACGAGAATGGTCGTTTGACGCGCGGAGCGACACGTGGCGACGGGCGGGTCGGCGAGGACGTGACGCCGAACGTGCGCACAGTCGCAGCGATCCCGGGGCAGCTCGCCCTTGCTCAAAGTGAGATCCCGGAAATCCTCGAGGTCCGGGGAGAGGTCTACCTACCGGTTTCCGCGTTCGAGGAGCTGAACCGCCGTCAGGCCACGGCGGGTCTTCGGTCCTTCTCCAACCCACGAAACGCAGCGGCGGGGTCGCTTCGCCAGAAGGACCCGGGCATCACCGCCGGGCGCGCACTCGGGGCGTTCTTCTACCAGGTGGACGGAGTGCGGGGACTCGCGACACAGTCAGGCTCGTTGGACCTGCTTCGCCGCGCGGGCCTGCCCGTCAACCCGGAGACGACCGTTGTGCCCAACATCGGGGCGGTGTTCGCGTACTGCCGGGACCTGGAGTCGCGCCGTCACGAGCTTGGTTACGAGATCGACGGGGTCGTCGTGAAAGTGGAGGATCGAGCCCTCCACGTCCGGCTCGGGGCCACCTCGCATGCACCCCGGTGGGCGGTCGCGTACAAGTTCCCCCCTGAGGAGCAGTCCACGCGGCTCGAGGACATTCTCGTCTCCATCGGGCGGACGGGACGAGCCACCCCGTTCGCGAAGCTGCAGCCTGTTCGCATCGCCGGCTCGGTCGTCGGGCTTGCCAGCCTGCACAACGAGGACCAGGTCCGCCTGAAGGACGTCCGTCCCGGAGACACCGTCGTGGTCCGCAAGGCGGGAGATGTGATCCCCGAGGTCGTGGGCCCCGTGCTCAGCGCACGACCTCCCGGCTCAGAGCCGTGGAGCTTTCCGAAGACCTGCCCGAGCTGCGCGAGTCGCTTCGTCCGTCTCGATGGCGAGAGTGACACCTACTGCGTCAACGCCCACTGCCCAGCACAACGGGTCCAGAGGATTGTGCACTTCTCCTCGCGCGGTGCCATGGACATCGAGGGTCTCGGAGAGCAGCGGGTCGCTCAGTTCGTCGCGGCCGGCCTCCTGTCCGATGCAGCCGACTGCTATCACCTCCAAGTGCCGGACCTCATCGGCCTGGAGGGCTTCGGCGAGCTGTCGGCGATGAACCTCGTCGCAGCCATCGACGACTCGCGTTCGAAGCCCCTCGCCAACTTGTTGACCGCGCTCGGCATCCGTCACGTGGGTGGAACCGTCGCGGCGGCTTTGGCATCGACCTCCGGCGATCTTGATCGGCTCATGTCAGCGTCAGAGGAGGAGCTCGCGTCCGTCGAGGGCATCGGAGGTGTGATCGCCGCGAGCCTGGTCCGGTACTTCGGGTCGGAAGACAACCGGGCGATGATCGAGCGGCTTCGAGCAGGCGGCGTCCAGTTCGGTGCCGCCGTGGGCCCTCAGCTGTCCCAGACGCTGATCGGCAAGTCCATCGTCGTCACGGGCACTTTGAGCGGTCTCAGCCGTGAGGAAGCAGAAGCCGCCATCATCGGCCGTGGGGGGAAGTCGCCTGGATCGGTGTCTGCGAAGACGACGGCAGTCGTCGTCGGCGACAGTCCTGGTGCCGCCAAGGTGACCAAGGCCGAGGCACTCGGAGTTCGGGTCCTCGACGAGCAGGAATTCGTCAAGCTCCTGGAGACCGGCGAGCTGCCATAGACAGACGGTCACGTGCCCTCCACCGGTCGCGGGCCACCAACCGTTACCCTTTTCGTGATCCCCATGTCGAGCACAGTGGAACAGGTCGGCCGGGTCATTGGCGGCCGCTACCGACTACTCGCCGTGGTCGGTGCCGGCGCTTCGGCTCAAGTCTTCGCCGCAGACGACACGCGGCTCGGTCGACGCGTCGCAGTCAAGCTCCTTCACCCAGCGCTGGCCGGCGACGCCACCTTCCTTCGGAAGTTCCAGGCCGAGGCGCGATTGGCCGCCTCGCTGAACCACCGCAACGTCCTGCACGTCTACGACTGGGGCGACGAGGACGGCATTCCCTATCTCGTGCTCGAGTACCTCGGTGGTGGGAGCTTGCGGTCCTTGCTGGACACCGGTCGCCTGCTCAGCCCGCAACAGGCAGCTGCGATCGGTGCCGAAGCCGCTCACGGGCTCGCCTACGCCCACCGGCGCGGGCTCGTCCACCGTGACATCAAGCCGGCCAACCTCCTCTTCGACGACGATGGTCGACTTCTCGTGGCGGACTTCGGTCTTGCCCGCGCGCTCGCCGAGGCGGCTATCACCGAACCGCTCGGCGCCGTCATGGGAACTGCGCGCTATGCCTCGCCCGAGCAGGTCGAGGGCCGCCCTGTCGACGACCGCACTGACGTGTACTCGCTCGCGCTCACCTTGTACGAGTCGGTTACAGGGCGCGTGCCTTTCGCCGGGGACACGACGGTCGCGACCTTGATGGCGCGCGTCGGAGCCGTGCTCCCGGCGGCCCGCGAGCTTGGGCCGCTCGCACCGGTACTGGCACAGGCTGCCATTTCGGAGCCCTTGGCTCGTTTGGACGCGGCGGGGCTCGCGTTTGAGCTCGAGACACTACTGCTCGAGCTCGATACTCCTGAGCCGCTTCCGCTCAGCAGGACCGATCTCGCGCTGCCCAGCCTGCCGCTTGGGCTTGATCGGGACCCGACCGAGCGCTTCGGGCTTGCGGGATCGTCCCTGGCACCGGCGGCGCCGGAGGCCCCGCCGCCCCGAGCGCCGTCTCCTGCTCCGGCGACTCGAGTCGCGCCTACGCCGTTGACGGAGACCCCTGAGCCCCAGGCCGCGGATCAGGCATCCAGATCGTCCGTGACGTCGCTTCCGACGGCACTTCCAGGCGTTCGTCGGATCATGCCCGCGCCCGACGCGGTCTTGGCTGAACCCTCGCGGGCCAGGCGCAGGCACCGATGGCTGCCCTGGCTGTTGGCTGTGTTGTTGCTCGAGCTCGTAGCGGGAGCCGGGGTTGTCGCCGCGTCCCGCCTCGTGTGGAATCACGCCACGGTTCCGCGAGTCGTCGGGCTGCAGGTCACTGCTGCAGATGCGGTTCTTCGGAAGGCGGGGCTGACGCCAGAGGTCTCGGGCGCGCAGTTCAGCGGGCGTGTCGCCCCCGGTGGGGTCATGTCCCAGGCTCCTCGCAGGGGTACCCGCGAAAAGACGGCGTCGGTCGTGAAGATGGTGATCTCGGAAGGGCGGCACCCGACCGCGCTGGCGAGTCTTGCAGGGATGACCGAGGCGATGGCTGGAGCAGCGATCCGGCGTGCGCACCTCGTGCCTCAGTTCTTCAAGCGGTACAGCGAGACGGTCGCCTTCGGAACGGTCGTGAGCTCGAATGCGCCGGCTGGCAGCAGGGTGTTCTACGGCGACACGGTCGACTTGGTGATTTCGAAGGGCCCGGAACCCCAACTGATCCCGAGCGATCTGAGCGGCGGTGTCCTCACTTCGACCCAAGCAGACTCGGTCCTGACGGACCTGCATTTGAAGCCAACAGACGATCAGGAGTACTCGAGCTCGGTTCCTGCCGGCTACGTCATCAGCACCAAACCAGCATCGGGCGAGACCGTCCCCGGCCACTCGACCGTGCAGGTCTTCGTGTCGGCCGGACCACCTTTTGTGACGGTCCCGTCGCTGTACGCCGATTCGGCGGCGGTCGCGGAGCAAACGCTTGGCTCGCTCGGTCTCCAGTGGATTCTCTACGGTCCGCCGAGCGCGAACTTCGTGCTGACCCAGATCCCGGCGGCAGGAACCTCAGTGAGGGTCGGTACAACAGTCACTATCTACCTGTACTGAACGCAGCAGGTCGGCTGCCTGCACGACAGGGCGGCATGCATGTGGTGGCGTCCCACTCGACGCCACCCAGCGTTCCGTTCGGCGCCGCGCGGTGTCCCGTTTGACCACGGGTGGTGCGTGCTGCCAACGTGGCGGTGCGCGCCGCGACTATGGCGGAGCGTGCTTCAAGCAGGACGGTGTGCGCTGCCAAAAACGACGTCACCGCCGGCAGGGTCACACGTCCCGGTCGACGGGGCGGTCGCAGGTTTACGAACTAAGGAAGGGCACGGTCATGGGTGCACTCGAAGGCAGGGTTGCGATCATCACCGGTGCGGGCCGCGGGATCGGTCGGGAGCACGCGCTCTTGTTTGCCGGCGAAGGCGCCAAGGTCGTGGTCAACGATCTCGGATGCGCGGTCAACGGCTCGGGCGACGACCGCACAGCGGCTCAGCGGGTCGTGGACGAGATCAAGCAGATGGGCGGCGAGGCGATCGCCAACACCGACGACGTGGCGGACTGGGACGGTGGCCACCACGTGGTGAGCGCCGCGATCGAGGCGTTCGGGGACCTCCACATACTCGTGAACAACGCCGGCATCATACGCGACCGGGTCCTCGTGAACATGACCGAGGAAGAATGGGACATCGTCATGCACGTCGACGTGAACGGCCATTTCGTTCCCACTCGCTGGGCCGCGACCTATTGGCGGGAGCAGTCCAAGGCGGGCCGCAAGGTCAGCGCTGCTGTCGTGAACACTTCTTCGACTTCCGGGTTGTTGGGCAATCCCGGGCAGTCGAACTACGGGACGGCCAAAGCGGGGATCGCGGCGTTCACCGTGATAGCCGCTCAGGAGCTCTCGCGTTACGGCGTGCGGGTCAACGCGATCGTGCCGGCTGCCAGGTCCCGGATCACCGAGTCGACCCCTGGCCTGTCCGACATTGTGCAGGCGCCGGCCGACTCAGGCGTGTTCGATTCCTGGGACCCCGCCAACGTGTCGCCCATCGCCGCCTATCTCGCCAGCGATCTCTGCCCTCTCACCGGGAAGGTCTTCTTTGTCCAAGGCGGCAAGGTGCAGTACTTCCAGCCCTGGACCCTTGCAGCAGAGATCGACAAGGGTGAACGTTGGACGGTGGACGAGCTGGCTGTCGAGGTGCCCAAGATCGTCGGTCATGTCACCTCGCCGTCGGGGCCACCGTCCACGAGGTAGCTCCTGGGAACCGGGCGCGCCGAGCGTGCTCGCCTTTGCGTGGCTGCGGTCATGGCGTATCAGCCACCGGTTCGCTCAGTGCCGCGTTCTGGCTCCTGAAGGCAGCCGATCCGTCTAAACCGCCGTGATGCGCGGAGCAAAGTCGGCACACCCATTTCGCCATCGGCTGACTCGCCCGCGGCCGCCCAAAAATAAGTATGGTAACCTTCAAAAGATGGTAACATCTATCAGAGGGTGGCTTTCATGAAAGACCCCGGAAGACGAAGGTGGTGGGCTCTAGGCGCTATGAGCCTGGCCATCCTGGCAGTAGGCGTCGACGGCACCGTGCTCAGTGTGGCCCTGCCCACACTGTCCAAGGCGCTGCACGCGTCCGAGTCGGATCTCCAGTGGTTCTCGTCGGGATATTTCCTCGTATTGGCGGCGGCGATGTTGCCAGCCGGCCTCCTGGGCGACCGCTACGGTCACAAGAAGGTCCTCCTCATCTCTCTGGTGCTTTTCGGGGTCGGGTCGGCGGCATGCGCGCTTTCGACGTCGGTGGGCGAGTTCATGGCCGCCCGTGTGCTCATCGGCCTCGGCGGGGCGGGGGTGATCGTCATGTCGATCTCCGCCCTCACGGTGCTGTTCGACAAGGAGGAGCGACCGAAGGCCGTGGGCATCTGGGCGGGGGTCAACTTCGTGGCCTTCCCGATCGGCCCCATCCTGGGTGGTTGGCTGCTCACGAACTACTGGTGGGGCTGGGTGTTCCTGATCAACGTGCCGGTCGTCGTGGTCGGCTTGTCGGCCGTTGTCGCCCTGTTGCCGAAGTCCCGTGCACTGAAGCGCCCGGACCTGGACCTGGTGGGGGTGGCGGCCTCGGCCGCTGGGCTGGTGGCTCTCACCTATGGCCTGATCGAGGCCGGCCAGGACGGCTGGAATGACGTCGGCGCCCTCCTTTCGATGGTCGCCGGGCTGGCGTTGCTCGTCGGCTTTTTCATGTGGGAACGCCGGTTGACCCGCCGGCCGGGTGGTCAGCCGTTGCTCGATCTGACATTGTTCGACTCGGCCTCGTTCACTTGGGGCGTGATCCTGGCCGCGGTGCCGATCCTTGCCTTGCTCGGCGTCTTGTTCACAATGCCGCAGTATTTTCAGGGGGTGCTCGGCAGCAATGCCATGGGCTCGGGGCTTAGGCTCCTGCCTCTCATCGCCGGGCTCATTGTCGGCGCCGTTCCCGCCGCCCGGGTAGTTCATCTGGTGGGCGCCAAGGTTGCCGTCGCAGCCGGCTTCCTCCTGTTGGCCCTCGGGCTGCTCCTCGGAGCCCTGACGAGCGCGGGCTCGGGGGGCCTCTTTGTGGCGACGTGGATGGCGGTCGCCGGGGTGGGGGCTGGCCTCGCCATGTCCACCGCCATGTCCGCCGCGCTGGTTGAGCTGTCCGAGGAGAAAAGTGGCGTCGGCTCCGCGGTGCTGCAGGCGGTCAACAAGACCGGCGGTCCACTCGGCATCGCCGTTCTCGGCAGCGTGCTCAGTGGCGGCTATCTTGCCCGGCTCGACCTGTCGGGTCTGTCGTCGGCCGCCTCGGCGGCCGTTCGCCAGAGTGTCTTTGGCGGCGTGGCGGTCGCCCAGAAGATCCACTCGGCTCGGTTGCTCGAGTCAGTGCGGACGGCCTTCGTGCACGGGATGGACATGGCGCTCCTGGTGTCGGCAGGCATTGCTTTAGCGGGCGCCGTACTCGCCATGGTCTTCCTGCCAAAGGCGAACGCCACGAAAGAGACGACGCAAGTCCGCAGCGAGAATGAGGTTGACCTTGTCGGCGCTCGGTAGTTTGCCCACGGCGGGGCTTCGCGAGCGCAAGAAGGCGAGAACAAGGGCGGAGATCCAAACGCACGCGTTCAGGCTCTTTCGGGAGCAGGGTTACGACGCCACCACCGTGCGGCAGATCATCGAGGAGGCCGAGGTCTCCGAGAGCACCTTCTTCCGGTACTTCCCCACCAAAGCTGATGTGGTGCTCCTGGATGACTTCGACCCGCTGATCACCGAAGCCTTCCGGCGACAGCCGCCTGAGCTCAGCCCGGTCCAGGCCTTGCGGGGCGCCTTCAAGTCGGCGTTCGACGAGCTCTCGGCACAGGAGGAGTCAGAGCAACAGGAGCGAATGCGCATCATCCTCTCGGTCCCTGAACTGCGGGCGGGCATGCTGGACCAGTTCGCATCGGCAATGGGCCTGTTGGCCGAGGAGCTTGCCGAACGTGCGGGGCGCGATCGGGACGACATCGCGGTGCGCGCTCTCGCCGGAGCGGTGGTCGGAGTGGCCGTTGCCGTCATGTTCGTCATGGTCGACGATCCGACCGCCAACCTTGCCGCGCTGCTCGATGAGGCGATGGCCCATCTCGAAGCGGGACTCGGGCTGTGAGTGGGTCCTGCCAGAAGTCGTTCCTTCGGCAAAGCCGGTTGGCGTAGGGAGCGTAGCCTGCGAGGTGGAGCGGGAGAGCCGGAGGTTCCGGCAGGCCTTACTCGGTGATCTCCCGGACGCGTGCCGCGAGCTCCTGGTGGACAGGGTCGACCGGCGTGCTCTGCAGGGCGAGCAGCAGGGTCATGTCCCCGTCGATCTTGATTCGCCCAGACATGAAGGCCTGCATTGCCGCTTGGGCGTCGCCGTCGACGAGGATCGCCTTGGCCGTCTCGTAGTCCACGGTGACCGTCAAGTCGGGGGAGTCGATGTGGCCGGTGTCCACCATGACTTCGCCGGAGCTCGTGTCCACGTGGGCTTCGATCGTGCCGTCGCCGATCGGGGACTGCGTCAGGACGAGGTTCATGCGAACACTCTGAGCCGGGGGAGTGGACTGCGTCACGACCTCGGCGTGCAGCCGCTTGACCTCGGCGGTCCACTCGTCACTCAGAAACGGCAACTTCTCCACGTCAGCTCCTCGGATCCGGCCCGTCGGCTCGTAGAGCGGACATTATCTGCTTGAGAGCCTCCCTAGAGGGCCGGGTACGATGCTCACGTGACAACCCCGATCCTTGCCGGCGCCGAACCTTTTTCCGCCGGGGGCGGTCCGATCGGCGTCGTGGTCCTTCATGGTTTCACCGGGAGCCCACAGTCGATGCGCCCGCTCGCTCAAGCGCTAGCGGCGGCCGGGTTCTCAGTGGAGCTTCCGCTGCTGCCTGGACATGGCACGAGCGTGGGGGACATGGTCCCGACACGTTGGTCCGACTGGTCCTCGGTTGCCGAAGCGGCTTACGGCGACCTTGCCGGTCGTTCCGATCGGGTCTTTGTCGCCGGTCTGTCGATGGGCGGCTCGCTGGCGATCTGGCTTGCCGAGCGGCACTCCGACATCGCTGGCATCATCGTCGTCAACCCGCTGGTTGACCCGCCGGCTTCGAGCTTCCGGGACATGCTGCATGGAATGATCGAAGAAGGCGCCATATCGGTTCCTGCCATCGGTTCCGACATTGCGATGCGGGGCACCGAATCTGCCTACGACGCCTCGCCGCTCGAACCGATGCTCTCGATGTTCGAGGCCGTCGACGAGATCGCGGCCCGGCTGGGTGAGGTCCGCTGCCCGGTGCTGCTCTTGTCCAGCCGAATCGACCACGTCGTGCCGCCCGAGTCAGGCGACCTGCTTGCTGCGCGGGCCGGCGGTCCGGTCGAGCGCGTCTGGCTCGAGCGCAGCTTCCATGTGGCGACGCTCGATCACGACGCCTCGGAGATCGAAGAGCGCGCCGTCGCGTTCGTGAACAAGATGGCGGTGCTCCAGTGAGCGAATCAGATCGCCTCATTACGCCCGAGGAGGTGCGACACGTGGCGCGCCTTGCCCGGCTCGCCCTCGACGAAGACGAGGTCGGGCGCTACGCGATGCAGCTGTCCGCGATCCTCGAGCACGTCGACGCGGTGCGCCGGCTCGACACCGCTGACGTCCCGCCAACCGCCCACCCGTTCCCGGTCGAGAACGTGCTCCGCTCCGACACCGAGCGACCGAGCTTGGACCGGGAGGCTGTGCTCGCCCAGGCCCCGGTGGCCGAGAACGACCGTTTCAGGGTTCCCCGCATCATGGGCGAGGCACCGTGACGGCGAGCCCAGCGCCTGAGCTCGGGTCCCTGGCCGGGATCGCAGCCTCCGTACGCGCTGGTGAGCGCAGCGCCCGGGCAGTCCTTGCAGTGTCACTCGATCGCGTCCGCGAGCTCGAGGGCGACCTGCACTGCTTCAACGAAGTGACTGTCGAGGCGGCCGAGGCGGATGCCGACGCCGTCGATCGGCTGGTCCGATCGGGTCTGGACCCGGGACCGCTCGCGGGCGTCCCCGTCGCGCTGAAGGACAATCTGTGCACCGTGGGGATCCCCACGACTTGCTCGTCGAAGATCCTGGCCGGGTGGCTGCCTCCCTACGACGCGACGGTCGTGAGCCGGCTCCGGGACGCCGGCGCGGTCGCGATCGGCAAGACCAACCTTGACGAGTTCGCCATGGGCTCTTCGACAGAGAACTCTGCCTTCGGGCCCACCCGGAACCCCTGGGACTTGGGGCGCGTCCCGGGCGGCTCGTCGGGCGGGAGCGCCGCTGCCGTCGCGGCGGGGATGGTGCCGCTCGCCTTCGGCAGCGACACGGGCGGATCGATCCGCCAGCCGGCGGCGCTTTGCGGGATCGTCGGGGTGAAGCCGACCTACGGCGTCGTTTCCCGGTACGGGCTGATCGCGTTCGCGAGCTCGCTCGACCAGATAGGACCATTCGCGATCACGGTCGCGGACGCGGCGCTCGGGCTCGAGGTGATTGCCGGGCACGACCCGATGGACTCGACGTCGCTCGACCGGCCGGCGCCGAGCTTGCTCGCCACCCTCGACGCGGGCGTCTCGGGGTTGCGCGTCGGGATCGTGGCGGATTTCCTCTCGGAGGGCTCCGAGTGTGGCGACGCAGTCGTTGCCGCGGCCGAGGCGTTGGCGGTCGCCGGGGCGAAGGTGGACCAGGTGAGGATCCCTGATTTGTTGCTCGGGCTGCCCGCTTACTACGTCATCGCGCCGGCCGAGGCGTCCTCGAACCTGTCGCGTTACGACGGCGTCCGCTACGGCCTTCGGGTCGACGGGCCGGACACGGAGACGATGAACGCCAGGACCCGGGGCGAAGGCTTCGGAGCCGAGGTGAAACGGCGCATCATGATGGGCACCTACGCCTTGTCGGCCGGCTACTACGACGCCTACTACGGCCAGGCTCAAAAAGCCCGCACGTTGGTCATCCGCGCGTTCGAAGCCGCCTACCGGGACTTCGACGTGCTGTTGACGCCGACCACGCCGTCTGTGGCCTTCCCCTTCGGGTCCAAGGTCGACGACCCGATCGAGATGTACATGTGCGACCTGTGCAGCATCCCGTCCAGCCTGGCGGGGCACCCGGCTGCCAGCGTGCCCTTCGCCTTGAGCCCCGAAGGGCTGCCGATCGGCGTGCAGGTCCTCGCCCCGGCCCTCGGAGAGGCGGTCATGATGCGTGTCGCGGCGAGCTTGGAGGCGGCTGCGCCTCGCGAAGCCCGAGGACCGGTGTCGCCGTGACCGAGTACGAGACGGTGGTAGGCCTCGAGGTCCACTGCGAGCTCGCCACGGCCACGAAGCTCTTCTGCGGGTGCCGCAACGCCTTCGGGGACGAGCCGAACACGAATGTCTGCCCGGTCTGCCTCGGCTTGCCAGGCTCGCTGCCTGTTATCAACCGGCGAGCGGTCGAGCTCGCCCTGAGGATCGGCGCGGCCCTCAATTGCACCGCGCAGCGCTCGATCTTCCACCGCAAGAACTACTTCTATCCCGACATGCCGAAGGACTACCAGATCAGCCAGTACGACGAGCCCATCAACGTCGACGGGTGGCTGGAGCTGCCTGACGGGTCGCGCGTAGGCGTCGAACGAGCGCACATGGAGGAGGACACGGGCAAGACGACCCATGTCGGCGGTGGGGGCCGGATCCACGAAGCCAGCTACTCGCTCGTGGACTACAACCGCGCCGGAGTGCCGCTCGTCGAGATCGTCTCCCGTCCGGACATCCGCTCGGCGGCCCAGGCGAGGGCCTATGTCGACGAGTTGCGCTCGATCCTCGTAGCCACGGGAGTCTCCGACGGCCGCATGGAAGAGGGTTCGCTGCGCGTCGACGCGAACGTCTCGGTGCGCCCCGTGGGCTCGACCGAATTCGGGACTCGGTGCGAGGTGAAGAACCTGAACTCGTTGCGGTCGCTGGAACGGGCCATCGATTACGAGGTCGAACGCCAGATCGCGCTGATCGAGTCAGGCGAGCGCGTTGCCCAAGAGACCCGTCACTGGGACGAGGGGGACAGCAGTACGCACTCGATGCGCTCGAAGGAGGAGGCGAACGACTACCGCTACTTCCCCGAGCCCGACCTCACCCCGCTCTTACCGGACGCGCGCCTGCTCGCAGCGGCCGCCGAGGGCGTCGGCCCCATGCCGGCAGAGCGCCGTCACCGACTCTCGGATCTAGTCAGCGGCAATTCGGAGCTGGCCACGCGGCGAGACGGCTCGACCGACCAGGTCGTCACGGTCGTCGACCTTGGCCTCGACGAGCTCGTTGTTGGCGCTGTGGCCGCAGGAGCCGATCCGAGGCTCGCCCTCGCGCGGGCCGCGAACGAAGCAGCGGCGAACCCAGACGCAGCCAAGCTGCTCGACCCGGCCGCGTTCGCCGCGCTGCTCAAGATGGAGTCGTCCGGTCAGCTCTCGGCGACCCAGTCCAAGGAAGTGCTGGCCGAGCTCATGACCCACGGCGGGGACCCAGGACAGATCGTTGCTCGTCTCGGCTACCAAGCAATGGACGCGGCGGCTCTCGGCTCGATGGTCGACGACGTGATCGCGTCCAACCTGGAGGAGTGGCAGCGCTACTGCGGCGGTGACGAGAAGGTGGCCCAGTTCCTGCTCGGCCAAGTGATGCGTGCCTCGAAAGGGCGGGCGAACGGCAAGCTGGTCGCGGCGGCATTCGCCGCCCGGCGCAAGGCCTAGGACGGCGCCGGACGTCGCATCGAGCGCTCGTCGCGATCGACTCGGCCAACCAGGCGGGACGACAACTAGGTTGAGGCAATGACCGACAAGATCCGCTCGCTCAAGATCCACAGCCAGGACGTGACCGAGGGCTTCCGGCGCGCACCGTCGAGAGCGATGCTCCGTGCGGTCGGGATGACCGATGGTGATTTCGACAAGCCTCAGGTCGGCGTCGCCTCCACATGGAACGAGGTGACGCCGTGCAACCTGCCGCTTGCCCGGCTCGCTCAGCGGGCGAAGGACGGGGTGCGCGCCGCCGGCGGGTTCCCGTTCGAGTTCGTCACGATCGCGGTCTCCGACGGTATCGCGATGGGCCACGAGGGGATGCACGCATCCCTCGTGAGCCGCGAGATCATCGCGGACTCGGTCGAAGCCATGATGCACGCGGAGCGCTTCGATGCTTTCGTCGGCCTCGCAGGATGCGACAAGTCGCTTCCCGGGATGCTCATGGCCGCCGGTCGGCTCGACCTCCCGATGGTCTTCGTCTACGGCGGCACGATCCTGCCGGGACACCTCGGCGATCGTGCTCTGGACGTCGTCTCGGTGTTCGAGGCGGTTGGAGCATGCGCTGCGGGAACGATCGACATCGCGGAGCTGGAGGCGATCGAACGCAATGCGTGCCCGACCGAGGGCTCCTGCGCCGGCATGTTCACGGCCAACACCATGGCATCGGTGGCCGAGGCGCTCGGCATGGCGCTTCCGGCCGGGGCTGCGGTCCCGGCGGTCGACCGCCGGCGGGACGATCTCGCCTACGCGAGTGGCCAAGCAGTGATCGCTTTGCTCGAAAAGGACATCCGGCCCCGTCAGATCATGACCAAGGAGGCCTTCGAGAACGCGATTGCCACCGTGATGGCACTCGGCGGCTCGACCAACGCCGTGCTTCATCTGCTCGCGATCGCGAACGAAGCTCGCGTCGAGTTGCATCTCGACGACTTCTCCCGGATAGGCCGGAGAGTCCCGCACCTCGCGGACATGAAGCCGCACGGGCGGTACCACATGACCGATCTTGACCGGATCGGTGGCCTCCCGGTCGTTCTCCGAGAGCTGTTGGAGGAAGACTTGCTCCGCGGCGAGTGTCTGACCGTCACCGGCAAGACGATGGCCGAGAACCTGGCCGCCCTCGACCCACCCGCTCCCGACGGGTCGGTCGTCCGCCTTTTTCGCGAACCGATACACCCCGATGGTGGGATCGCCATCCTCCGCGGGTCGCTCGCGCCCGAAGGAGCAGTCGTGAAGGTCGCAGGAATCGACGGCGACCTCGCCTTTGCAGGCCCGGCAAGGGTCTTCGACGGTGAGGGCGCCGCCATGGAGGCCATCCTCGCCGGGACCGTCACGCCGGGGACAGTCGTCGTCATCCGCTACGAAGGACCGAAGGGAGGCCCAGGGATGCGTGAGATGCTTGCCGTGACCGGGGCCATGACCGGCGCCGGGCGAGGCGGCGACTGTGCGCTTGTGACCGACGGGCGCTTCTCCGGAGGCACCCAAGGCTTCTGCGTCGGCCACGTGGCTCCCGAGGCGGCGGTCGGTGGTCCGATCGGGTTGGTCGAAGACGGCGACCAGATCGTTCTCGATGCGCACGGAGGCCGTCTGGACGTGGTCGTCGAGCAGGTCGAGCTCGAGCGCCGCCGCCAGCAGTGGAAACCCCCCATCCCGCGCTATGCGACGGGAGTCCTGGCCAAGTACGCGCGACTCGTCGTGGGGGCCGAGCGAGGCGCCGTCACCGAGCCATAGCCTCCGCACGCAGCCCGTTTCTGCCCACCACCTGCCGAGCCGCACCTCGCCGACCCGCCCCGCCTGCCAGATCCGCTCCGTCGGTCCGCCTCGGTGTCACGGCCGAGGGTTGCGCCCGGCGGTCCGCTCTGCAACACTTGTCGGCGATGTCCGCAAACGACTGCCTCGTACTTATTACCTAGAGCGCGGCACCCTTTGCGGTTCTGCGCCTGCGACCTCCCCAAAGGGGAGGTCGTTTCGTTTTCCGGCACCGGCGCACCGGGGCACCCGACAGCAGCGATCAGTCACACACCGCACAACCACCCACAGAGCCCGACAAACGAGAGCGAGAGGTAGCACCGATGGAGCTCACCGGAGCGCAAGCGCTTGTGAAAAGCCTAGAGATGCAAGAGGTCGAAGTCATCTTCGGCCTCCCCGGAGGTGCGATCCTGCCCGTATACGACCCGATCATCGACTCGCCGATCCGCCACATCCTGGTCCGCCACGAGCAGGGCGCCGGCCACATGGCCGAGGGGTACGCGCAAGCGACCGGCAGGCCGGGAGTGGCCATGGTGACGAGCGGCCCTGCCGCGACCAACATCGTGACCCCGCTCGCCGACGCCTATATGGACTCGATCCCGTTGGTCTGCATCACCGGCCAAGTCGCCACGACCGCGATCGGGACCGATGCCTTCCAGGAGTGCGACACGACCGGCATCACGCTCGGTGTCACGAAGCACAACTGGCTCGTCACCGACGCCGCCGACATCCCGCACGTCGTGCGGGAGGCATTCCATATCGCCACGACGGGTCGTCCGGGACCGGTGCTCATCGACTTCCCGAAGGACGTTGCGAACGCCACCATGGAGTGGTACTGGCCCGACGGTGTAGACCTGCCCGGCTACCATCCGCCGTCGCACGCCGACCCAGTGGCGATCCGAGCCGCAGTCGAGCTCGTGCTCGCGGCCGAACGGCCGGTGATCTATGCCGGCGGCGGCGTCTTGAAGTCGAGGGCCTCAGAGGCGTTGCGCGAGCTGGTGGACCTGACGGGCATTCCCGTCGTGACCACCCTCATGGCCCGCGGCTCGTTTCCTGACAGTCACCCGCTGTGCCTTGGGATGCCCGGGATGCACGGCAACTACACCGCCGTCACCGCCATGCAAAAGGCGGATCTGCTGCTTGCCCTCGGCAGCCGTTTCGACGATCGTGTGACCGGCAAGGTCTCGGCTTTCGCGCCGGGGGCGAAGGTGGTGCACGTCGACATCGACAAGGCGGAGATCGGCAAGGTCCGGAGGCCCGAAGTCGCGATCCTCGCCGACTGCCGTTTGGCGACCGAGGCTCTCGTCGAAGTGATCAGGACCGCCGGGCCGGTCGATCACAGCCGGCTCGCCCCTTGGATCGCGACGCTTCAGCGCTGGCAGGCGGAGTACCCCTGCACCTACGACCGCTCCGAACACGGGAGCGCCGGGGCCGTCACCGGTGGCGCAGGCCGCCGTCCGACGCTCAAGCCCCAGTTCGTCATCGAGAGCCTGAGGGCCTCGACGCCTCCGGACACGATCCTCGTCTCGGGTGTGGGCCAGCATCAGATGTGGGCCTCCCAGTACTGGTCCTTCGAGTACCCGAACACCTGGGTCAGCTCGGGCGGTCTTGGGACCATGGGCTTTGCCGTGCCGGCGGCCATCGGGGCCAAGGTCGGGCGGCCAGACCGGATGGTGTGGGCGGTCGACGGCGACGGCTGCTTTCAGATGACGGCGCAGGAGCTTGCCACGGCGACTGCCGAGCGCATCCCGGTCAAGATCGCGATCTTGAACAACGCGTACCTCGGGATGGTGCGACAGTGGCAGCACATGTTCTACGAGGAGCGCTACTCCGAGGTCTACCTCTCGCCGGACCTGCCCGACTACGTCGGGTGGGCCGAGTCGATGGGCTGCATCGGTCTCCGTGTGGAGAGCCCGGAGGAGGTGACACCTGCGATCGAGAAGGCCAACGAGATCGACGACCGGCCGGTCGTGATCGATTTTCGAACCGACTCGATGGAACAGGTCTTCCCGATGGTGCCGGCCGGGGCATCCAACGACGACATCGTCGTGTACCAGTCCCAGTCGGCCTCGAACCCGGAGGCGCTGCAATGAGCCCGGATCAGAGGCAATACGGTCCCCGCCACCGCCTGCTCTCGGTACTCGTGGAGAACAAGGCCGGGGTGCTCGCGCGCGTCGCAGGACTGTTCTCGCGACGCGGGTACAACATCTACTCTCTCGCCGTGGCACCGACCGACGACGAGCGCTTCTCGCGGATCTCGATCGTCGTGGACGTCGAGTCCTCGCCACTCGAGCAGGTCGTGGCACAGCTCGACAAGCTCATCAACGTCGTCGAGATCGGCGAGCTTCACCCCGACGAGGCACGCGAAGCCGAGCTGTTGCTCGTGAGCGTCTCGGCCGATGCCGGGCAACGTTCACAGGTCATCCAGCTCGTCGGCGTCTTTGCCGGCCGCATCGTCGACGTCGGCCACGACGCCATCACCGTCATGGTCGCGGGCACGCCTGAGGCTGTCGACGACTTCGAGAGCCTCATGAGGCCCTATGGGATCGCGGGGCTCCAACGGACCGGCCGGATCGCGCTTCCTAAGCTGGACGAAAAGTTGTCGGCGTCGGGGGCTCTAGCGCCCGCCGCCGACATCGCCTAAGGCTCCACCCCGGGGCCGCCCTGCACGGCAACAACAGCATTGGCAGCAACGAAGGCAGCATTCCCCACGACTCACGAGGACAGGAGCGGCATGGCCAATCTCTACTACGAGAAGGACGCGGACTCCTCCCTGGTCCGGACGCGCAAGGTGGCCATCATCGGCTACGGCTCGCAAGGCCATGCGCACGCGTTGAACCTCCACGATTCCGGCGTCGACGTGCGGGTCGGGCTGAGGTCCGGGTCGTCCTCGCGCGCCAAGGCGGAGGCGGCCGGCCTCCGTGTCGTCACCGTGGCCGAGGCCGCGGCCGACGCGGACCTCGTCATGATCCTGCTGCCCGACACGGAGCAGGCGGCCGTGTACGAGGGCGAGATCGCTCCGCACCTCGCCGACGGCGATGCGGTGTTCTTCGCGCACGGGTTCAACATCCGTTTCGGGCTGATCACCCCGCCGGCGGGCGTCGACGTCGCGATGGTCGCGCCCAAAGGCCCGGGCCACCTGGTGCGCCGCACCTACACCGAGGGCGGCGGCGTGCCGTCGCTCATCGCCGTGTCGGCCGATGCCTCGGGCGAGGCCATGGCACTAGCGCTCTCCTACGCGGATGCCCTCGGCGCGACCCGGGCCGGGGTGCTCGAGACGACCTTCGCGGAGGAGACCGAGACCGACCTCTTCGGCGAGCAAGTCGTGCTCTGCGGTGGTTTGACGGCCCTTGCCATGGCAGGCTTCGAGACGCTTGTCGAGGCCGGCTACCAGCCCGAATCGGCCTACTTCGAATGCCTGCACGAGCTGAAGCTGATAGTCGACCTCATGTACGAGCAGGGCATCGCTGGCATGCGTTTTTCGGTCTCGGACACCGCTGAGTACGGGGATCTGACCCGCGGGCCGCGGATCATCGACGACAGGGTCCGCGCTGAGATGCGGCGGATACTCGCCGAGATCAAGGACGGGAGCTTCGCCAGGGAATGGGTAGCAGAGGACCGCGCCGGCAGGCCGCGCTTCAACGAGCTGCGGGCCGCGGGGAGGAGCCACCAGATTGAGTCCGTCGGTGCCGAGCTGCGGGCGATGATGCCGTTCGTCACTGCCGGGCGCCAGCGCCTGGAAGACGTCTCAGGGGGCTAGCCGTCTCCGGTCGCCGTTCGCCCGCCACGCCGGGATCCGGGCCCGGCGGTCTGGCGCGTGCCGCCTACCCGATCCTCGAATTCGACCCGGAGCGCCAAGCGCTCATCGAACCGTGGGTTCATCTGTGCGCCCCGGCGCGTGACGACGTCGATGTTCCCGCACGCGCGGTCATGTGCTTTTTCGGCGACGTCGTCATTAGGGTCGCGTCCGAACGAGGGGCTCGCCAAGTGGCGAGCCTGCATTCCGAGCACGGCGTCCACCCGATCTTCGAGCTCGAGCATCGCGGCGAGCGGGTCGCCTTCTTCCAACCCGGCGTCGGCGCGCCGCTCGCGGCGTTGTTCCTCGAGGAGGCGATCGACTACGGCTGCCGGGCCGTGGTCGCCTGCGGAGGCGCCGGGGCGCTCGACGCCGACCTCACGCTGGGTCATCCGGTCGTCGTGTCGGCCGCGGTCCGCGACGAGGGCACGTCGTATCACTATCTCGCCCCGTCCCGGCTCATCGAGGCCGTTCCGGCAGTCGTGTTGGTGATGGAGGCGGTTCTCGGTCGCTCGGGCGCGCCGTTCACGACGGGCACCACGTGGTCGACCGACGCCGTGTACCGCGAGACCAGGAAGAAGGTTCTGCTCCGGCGAGCCGAGGGGTGCATCACCGTCGAGATGGAGGCGGCCGCGCTGTTGGCAGTGGCCCGGTTCAGGGGCGTTGTGCTCGGCCAGCTCCTCTACGCGGGCGACAGCCTCGCCGGCGACTCCTGGGACCACCGGGACTGGGTGCATGCCCATGATGTGCGCGAAGCGCTCTTCTGGTTGGCCATGGACACAGCCGTGCAGCTGCCGCTCGCGTTTTGAACGTCAAGTACCCAGGCCGCATTGCCGATGTAACTGTCATAGGCCCTTATCATCGGAGCATACGGCCTGACGTCGTGGGAGGACAGGGACGTCATTCACGGTCTCGACCGGCCTTCGAGCACACCTTAGGCAACCTCGACCAAGGAGGAGAGCTGATGAGCACCTCATGGGCCGGCGCGCCGCGCTGCGCCACGACCACCTCGATCCGACACAGGGCCCGGGCTCTGTGGCTTGCCGGCGCAATGCTCGCGGCGAGCAGCTGCGCGGCGTCTCTTGCCGTGCTCCCGGCTGCGGCTCAGGCACAGCAACACGGAACGGGACCGCAGCGCGCTGCATCCGTGCTGACCGGACGGAGCTCCACGCCGCGCACGGCCATTTCGGCTTTCTGCGCCCACTTCCCGGTCTCGACCGTCTCCTCGATCGTCGGGGCAAAGGAACACCTCTTGGAGGCCGTCATCGAGAGCACCACTTACGAGTGCATATTCATGGGCAACTCCGCAAGCGGGTGGGAGGTCATCATCTCGCGGAAGGCCGGCATCCCGGCCGCCCAGCTGGCCACGCTGAAAGCGGCCGAGGCGAGAGTCGCCGCCGAGTCGGGCAAGGGCGCGAAGCTCATCTTCACGGCGTTGCCCTCCATCGGCAAGACGGCGTTCAGCTGGACTTACGCGCACTCGCTGAACGGGGGCCAGCTCGTCGGCGTCGCGGACAACAAGGGGACCACCGGCTTCGGCACAGTCATGGGCCGCGGGGCGAAGACCTTTGGTACCGCGGCATCGCACGTGACCGTCCTCGAACACCTGCTCGCGCTCGACATGGCCGCCTGAGCACCGACCCTGGATCTGACCGCGCCGTCTAGTCGAGGACTCGGCGCGGTACGGGGGGCTACGCCGGACCGGCGCCGCCGGCCGGTACCTTCGGCGAAAGTGGGAGGATGCGGCTCGATGCAACCGGGAGGCCGGCTCGATCTGACGGTGGTCGTCCCGTACTACAACCCGGGCCCCAACCTGGCCGGTCACATCGCACAGGTGATCGAGTTGCTGCGCGATCGCGGGGTCAGCTTCGAGGTCATCGCGGTCTCTGACGGCTCGACCGACGGCAGTGATGCCGGCCTTGCAGAGCTCGGCCCTGAGGTTCAGGTCGTGTACCTGCCGGTCAACCAGGGCAAAGGCCACGCGCTGCGTGTGGGTCTCGGTCTTGGCCGAGGTAGCTACCTCGGCTTTATCGACGGCGACGGGGACATTCCAGCCCCGGTGTTGGGTGAGTTCGTCAGTTGCATCCAAAAAGAGCGTCCCGACTTCGCGATCGGGAGCAAACGCCATCCCGAGTCGGTGGTCGTCTACCCACGACTACGGCGCTTCTACTCCTGGGGATACCAGGTCCTCACTCGGCTGTTGTTCGGCTTGGACGTCACCGACACCCAGAGCGGGATCAAGCTTGCCCGGAGGGAGATCGTCACCGAGCTGCTCCCGATCCTCGAGGAGGACGGCTTCACTTTCGACCTCGAGCTCCTCGCCGTCGCCCGGCGCCTCGGCTACACACGCGTCGTCGAGTTGCCGGTCGAGATCCGGGAACGCTTCTCGTCCACGGTGTCTCCCAGGGCAGCTTGGGACATGCTCGTCGACACTGTGCGTCTGACATGGCGGCTCCGGATCGCGCACCGTTACGACCGGGCGCTTGCCGCCCAAAGGCGGGCAGGCCAGCCACCGCGGCCTCCCGAGGCGCCCGCCGCGGACGCGGCTGCGGGAACCACGCCCTAGGCCACGGGCCCGAGCCTTTCCACGACCCAGTCGACGCAAGCCGTCAGGGCCTCGACGTCTGCGGGCTCGATCGCGGGAAACAATGCCACTCGCAGCTGGTTCCTCCCCAACTTGCGGTAGGGCTCGGTGTCGACGACGCCGTTGGAACGCAGGACCGAGGCCACCTCGAGCGCGTCGACGGGCTTGTCGAAGTCGATGGTCGCAGTGACGTGGCTCCGCTCGGTCCGATCGGCCACGAAGGGCTGCGCGAAGCTCGACCGCTCGGCCCAGCCGTAGATGATCTCAGCAGAGCGGTCGGCGCGCGACGCGGCCCACTCGAGGCCACCGCTGCCGAGGAACCAGTCCACCTGCTCGGCGAGAAGGAGCAACGTGGCGAGAGCCGGTGTGTTGTAGGTCTGTTGGAGGCGCGAGTTCCCGATTGCGATCTTCAAGTCCAAGAATGCGGGCACGAACCGTCCCGTTGTGGAGAGACGCTCCAAGCGTTCGATCGCCGCCGGGGACAACAGCGCGAGCCAGAGCCCGCCTTCGGACCCGAAGCACTTCTGCGGCGCGAAGTAGTACGCGTCGAATTCGCCGGCCTCGACCCGCAGCCCTCCCGCGGCTGAGGTCGCGTCGACGAGGACGAGGCCGTCCGCCACGGCTCCGTCTGCTCCGCGAGGTCGCTGCACAGTTGCCTGTACGCCGGTCGAGGTCTCGTTGTGGGTGAGGCAGTACGCGTCCACGGCCGGGTTGGCGACCGGCCGCGGGTAGGTGCCGGGCGCGGAGACGAGGACCTCGGGGTCGTCGAGGAACGGCGCCGCCCGGGTGCACTCAGCGAACTTGGAGGAGAATTCGCCAAACGACAGGTGCTGGCTCCTCGCCTCGACGAGACAGAACGTGGCGGCGTCCCAGAAGGCCGTCGTCCCGCCGTTTCCCAGCACGACCTCGTAGCCCTCCGGCAAATCGAAGAGCTCTGCCAGGCCGGAACGGACCCGCGCAACCACGTTTCGAACACGCGCCTGGCGGTGGCTCGTCCCGAGGTAAGTCGGTGCTTCAGCCTCGAGCACTCCCACCGATTCGGTCCGGACCTTCGACGGTCCGGATCCGAAACGGCCGTCTGCTGGTAGCAAGTGCTCGGGAATCACGAGTCCGGCCAAGGTGAACCTCCTGGGAAAGTCGGTGGGTCGGTGGACCCGGGGGCATTGCACCGACTTCCACGGCGCCGGGTGTGGCACCTCGGAAATCGCAGTGCGGGAACTTGTGCAAGCATAAGCAGATGGCGACCTCACCTCCATTTGATCGATCGTCGGCACCCCGCCGTATCTCGCGTCGCGTTGGCGGCGTGGCGCCGTCCGCCACTTTGGCCATAGATGCAAAGGCCAAACAGCTGCAGTCCCAGGGCGTCGACGTCGTCGGCTTCGGGGCCGGAGAGCCGGACTTCCCGACTCCGGCTGCCATTGTCGAGGCCGCCGTCGCCGCCTGCAGCGACCCTCGCAACCACCGTTACACCCCGACCGGAGGCCTGCCGGATCTCAAGGAGGCGATCGTGTCCAAGACGGCGCGCGACTCCGGCTTCGAGATCGCCCCCAAACAGGTGCTCGTCACCAACGGCGGAAAACACGCCATTTACAACGCGTTCGCGGCGTTGCTCGACCCGGGCGACGAGGTGCTTGTCCCGGCCCCTTACTGGACGACCTACCCCGAGGCGATCCGTCTTGCCGGTGGCGTCCCTGTCGAGGTCCCGACCGGCTCGGCGAGCGGCTTCAAGGTAACGGTCGATCAGCTCGAAGACGCGGCAACGGACCGGACCAAGGTGCTGTTGTTCGTCTCTCCCTCCAACCCGACCGGGGCGGTCTACAGCAGGGACCAGATCGCCGAGATCGGTCGCCTCGCGGTCGAGCGCGGCTGGTGGGTGCTCAGCGACGAGATCTACGAGCACCTCGTCTACGCGGGCCATGTCCAACATTCGATGCCCGTCGTGGTTCCAGAGCTCGCTGACCGCTGCATCGTCGCCAATGGCGTGGCCAAGACGTACGCGATGACCGGCTGGCGTGTCGGATGGCTGATCGGTCCGGCCGATGTCGTCGAAGCGGCCACGAACCTCCAGTCGCACGCGACCTCCAATGTCAACAACGTCGCACAGCGTGCCGCGGTCGCAGCGCTGACGGGGGACCTGGTCGCGGTCGGCGAGATGAGGGCGGCCTTCGACCGGCGTCGCCGGACCATCTTCCAGATGTTGTCGGAGATCAAAGGGGTCTCGTGCATCGAGCCGGAGGGAGCCTTCTATGCGTTCCCGTCCTTCGAGGGCATCCTCGGGCGCGAGCTCAGGGGCGCAAGACCTGCGACCACGCTCGAGCTCGCCGAGCTCGTGCTGGAGGAGTCTCGCGTCGCCTTCGTTCCCGGCGAGGCCTTCGGGGCGCCCGGCTACGGTCGTTTTTCATACGCTCTGTCGGACGCCGACCTCGTACGGGGTATCCAGCGTCTGGGTGAGCTCTTCTCGGAAGTGGGTGATTAGACGATGGCAAGGATCCTTGTTACCGAGACGCTTTCGCCGCGCGGGCTCGAGCTGATGGCAGCGGAAGGCCACCAAGTCGACGTGCAGTTGTCGCTCACGCCGGCCGAGCTCGTCGACGCCGTGGCCGGAGCGGCGGCTCTCGTCATCCGTTCTGCAACCCGCGTCACAGCCGAGGTGCTCGATGCCGGACGCGACCTGGTTGCGGTCGGGCGCGCGGGCGTAGGACTCGACAACGTTGACATCCCCGCGGCCACTCGTCGCGGCGTCATGGTCGTCAACGCCCCGGAGTCGAACATCCTCTCGGCCGCAGAGCACGCGGTCGCGCTGTTGCTTGCGCAGGCCCGCAACATCCCCCAGTCGCATGCTGCCCTCGTCAAAGGACGGTGGGAGCGATCCAAGTGGGAGGGCGTCGAGCTGCACGGCAAGACGCTCGGGATCCTCGGGCTGGGCCACGTGGGCTCCCTCGTGGCCCAGCGCGCCGCCGCCTTCGGGATGCGGCTCACCGCATATGACCCGTACGTGACCGCTGATCGGGCGCGCACGATGGGGGTCGAGCTTCTTGGCCTCGAAGAGCTCTTCTCCAGTGCCGATTTTGTGAGCATCCACCTGCCGAAGTCGGCTGAGACCATCGGGCTTGTCGGCAAGGAGCTGCTCGCCAAGGCGAAGCCCGGCGTCCGCATCGTCAACACCGCCCGCGGTGCCATCCTCGACGAGGAGGCGCTTGCCGATGCCATCGCGTCGGGCCAGGTCGCCGGTGCCGCGCTCGACGTGTTCTCCACCGAGCCGTGCACGTCCTCGCCCTTGTTCGAGCTCGACCAGGTCGTTGTCACGCCGCACCTCGGTGCCAGCACGGCCGAGGCGCAGGACAAGGCGGGCGAGCAGATCGCTGAGCAGATCGTGCTCGCGTTGCGGGGCGAGCTAGTGCCCTATGCGGTCAATGTCGCCGCTCCCGGAGCCAGCGAGAGCGTGCGACTGTTCGTCGGGGTCGCGGAGCGACTGGGCCGCTTGCTGGCTGCGTTGTGTGAAGCTGTGCCAGGCCACCTGGAGGTCGAATACCAGGGCGACCTCGCAGGAGAGGACACGCGGATTCTCACGCTTTGCGCGTTGAAGGGGATATTCGCGGCCGCGATCGAGGAGCCCGTCTCGTACGTGAACGTCCCGCACTTCGCCAAGGACCGTGGCTTGGAGGTGCGCGAGTCCTCGACGACGGTCGCCGGCGACTACCTGAGCCAGGTGACGCTCCGCGGTGGCGGCCATACAGTCTCAGGGACCTTGGGGTGGACGGGCACCGAGCGGATCGTCATGGTCGACGATCACGCCGTCGACCTCCCGTTCGACGCGAACCTGCTGATCGTGCGCAATGACGATCGCCCCGGGATGATCGGACTCGTCGGATCGGCTCTGGGTGATGTCGGGGTCAGCATCACGAACATGGCCGTCGGCCAGACTTCCGGCGGCGGCACGGCCTTGATGGTGCTCTCAACTGATCGTCCGGTCCCCTCCGAGGTGATCGGCCGCGTTCGGGCCGCGGCCGGCATTCTCGAGATCCACAGCCTCGCCGGCGCCTAGCGGCGGTGCCCGACCTCAGCGCGGAACACTTCCGCCAGGTGATGGCGCATGTTCCGACGAGCGTCGCGGTCGTCGCCGGGGTTGTCGACGGCCGCCCGAAGGGGTTGTCGGTGGGGACCTTCGTCCCGGTGTCGCTCGACCCCCCGCTCGTTGGGTTCTTCGTCGCTACGACGTCGAAGAGCTGGCCGCCCATCGACACCTCGGGGTCGTTCTGCGTCAGCGTGCTCGGCCACGACCAAGCCGAGATCTCGTCGCGCTTCGCTGTGAGCGAGGCCGACAAGTTCGACGGCGTCGGGTGGCATCCGGCACCATCGGGGAACCCGGTGCTGGTGGGTGCCGTGGCCTTCGTCGACTGCGACATCGAACGGGTTGTCGAGACCGGTGACCACTTGCTCGTGCTCGGCAGGGTGCGCGAGATGGGCGTCGAGACAGGCCATACCCCTCTTCTCCACCATCGCAGCAGCTACCGCGGCGTCGCCGAAGGCGGTGACCGGGCCGCAGGCTCCGAGTAGGAGCAGAGGCCAGCGGGCACTACACGCTTGACGGATCACGACCTGTCCACCACAATCACTGGTGACATGACGAACGAGCGGTTCATCCGGGTCCTCCTCCTTACCTGACGGCGAGCGCCCTTTCGCGCTCGCCAACGCCTCCTGCGCCTTCGGCCAGGAGGTTTTTTGTTGGCCGGGTGCGGTTTTCGGGCAACTACGCGAAGACTGGCAGGAAGAAGGGCTCGGTTGCGCCTCGACAATGGAGCGAGCGAGCGATGAGCGACAAAGTGGTCATCTTCGACACGACACTGCGGGACGGCGAGCAGTCGCCGGGGATCTCCCTCGACCCCGGCGAGAAGCTCGAGATCGCCGAGCAACTAGCGCGCCTCGGCGTCGACTACATCGAGGCCGGCTTCCCTGTCTCGAGCCAGGGAGAGTTCGAAGCCGTCCAGTTAATTGCCCGCACTGTCCAAGGTCCGGTTATCGCCGGGCTTTCGCGAACCCAGCTGGCCGACGTGGACCGCTGCTACGAGGCGCTGCGTGACGCGGAGCGCAGCCGCATCCACGTCTTCATCTCGACGAGCCCGAGCCACATGGAGCACATGTTGAAGATGAGCGAGGATCAGGTGCTCGAGGCGGTGCGTATGGGGGTCGCGAGGGCTCGTGAGCACACCACCGATATCGAGTTCTCACCCCAGGACGCGACCCGCACGCCGCTCGAGTTCATGCTGGAGGTGCTGGCTGCAGCAGTCGAGTCCGGTGCCACCACTTTGAACATTCCCGACACCGTCGGCTACGGGATCCCCTGGGACTACGGCGATCTCGTCGCGCACGTCCGCGGCCAGGTTGCCGGCGACTACGTGATCTCGACCCACTGCCACAACGACCTCGGCCTCGCTGTGGCCAACAGCCTGTCGGGGGTGCGCGCAGGCGCCCGCCAGGTCGAGGTCTGCGTGAACGGTCTCGGCGAGCGCGCCGGCAACGCCGCGCTCGAGGAGGTGGTCATGGCGCTCAAGGTCCGCCCGGATCAGTTTCCTGGGTTGGAGACGAACGTGAGAACCAAGGAGCTGGCCCGGACGAGCAGGATGGTGGCACGCCTGACGGGCTACCAGGTCCAGTGGAACAAGGCGGTCGTGGGCAAGAACGCCTTTGCCCACGAGTCGGGCATTCACCAGCACGGTGTGCTCAAGGAGCGCTCGACCTACGAGATCATCGATGCGGCCTCGGTGGGCCAGGAGGGCGGCCAGATCATCCTCGGCAAGCACACGGGGCGCCACGCGTTCGCGGACACACTTGCGAAGCTCGGCATCGTGGTCCAGGGCGACGCCTTGAACGCTTCGTTCGCCCGTTTCAAGGAGCTGGCGGACCGCAAGGTGCAGCTGACCGATGCCGACCTCGAGGCGATCGTCGCCGAGGAACTCGGAACCGCGCTCGAGGAGGGCTTCGCCCTCGACGTGCTCGACGTCCAGGGCGGCACCATCGGGATGCCGCGCGCCAGGGTCGTGGTGAGCCGCGATGGTCACAAGTTCGAGGCGACCGCCGAAGGCGACGGGATGATCGACGCGACCTGCAAGGCGATCAAGCAGGCGACGGGCATCGACGCCAAGCTCACGGATTTCAACGTCTCATCTGTCACCGGCGGCATCGACGCGCTCGGGGACGTCGTCATCCAGCTCGACTCCGACGGCGTGCGCGCATCGGGTCGTGGGCTCTCGACCGACGTGGTAGAGGCGGCCGCTCGCGCGTATGTCACTGCCACCAACCGCGTGATCCGCGCCAAGGCCAGGATCGCCGGCGATGGCCCGGCTACCGTTCGCGAAAGCGGGGTGACGCCCTAAGCCGACGCTCGCCGGTGACGCCTCAGGGCGTCACGCTCGGCAGCCACCTGGGCCGCTGCACCTCGTAGGCGTCGATGTCCGACGCGTGCTCGGCCGTCACGTCAATGTCGTCGAGGCCTCTTAACAGCCGGTCACGGGCGTCGTCGTCCAGCCGGAACCGCACCGAGATCCCCACGGCAGGCGCCTCGACCAGCCTGCGCTCGACATCCACGACGATCTCGAGCGACGGGTCCGCGCTGACCGCCTCCAGGATCGCGCGGCCGTCCTCGTCTGACACCTCGGCCGGCACGAGCCCGGAACGGGTGGAGTTGCTGCGGAAGATGTCGCCGAAACGCGGACTGACGACTGCACCGAAGCCGTAGTCGACCAGAGCCCACACGGCGTGCTCCCGGGACGAGCCGGTGCCGAAATTCGGTCCGGCGACGAGGATCGTCGCCCCGGCGTGGTCAGGGTCGTTGAGGACGAAGCCCGGGTCGTCGCGCCACTCCGCGAAGAGTCCGGCCCCGAAACCGGTCCGCTCGATGCGCTTGAGCCACTCGCTCGGGATGATCTGGTCGGTGTCGACGTCCGAGCGGTTCAGGGGAACCGCCCGCCCGGCCACTATCCGCACGGGCTCCATCCTCAGGACCCGAGCTCGGCCGGGGTCACGAAACGACCCGCCACCGATGTCGCCGCTGCCACTGCCGGGGAGACGAGATGGGTGCGGCCGCCACGTCCCTGGCGGCCCTCGAAGTTGCGGTTCGACGTGGAGGCGCAGCGCTCCCCAGGCGAAAGCTGGTCGGGGTTCATGCCAAGGCACATGGAGCAGCCGCTCTCTCTCCACTCGAATCCCGCTTCGATGAAGACCCAGTCCAAGCCCTCCGCTTCGGCCTGGCGCTTGACTTGGCGCGAGCCCGGCACAACGAGGGCGCGCAGGCCCGGACGTATGCGACGCCCCTCGAGCACACCGGCAGCGGTCCGTAGGTCCTCGATCCTCGAGTTCGTGCAGGAGCCGATGAACACGGTGTCCACCTCGATCGCGCTGATCGGGGTGCCGGCCGTAAGGCCCATGTAGGCGAGCGCACGGGCGGCGGCCTCCCGTTCGGCCGGAGTTGGCAGGTCGTCCGGGCTCGGCACCACGCCGTCGATGGCCACTACCTGGGCAGGGTTCGTGCCCCAGGACACATGCGGCCGGATCGAGGCAGCATCGAGGTCCACCTCGGCGTCAAAGCGGGCATCGTCGTCGGTTGCCAGTCCGCGCCAGTCCTCGACGGCCCGGTCCCAGTCCGGGCCCTTCGGCGCGTGGCGCCGCCCCTCCAGGTACTCGAAGGTGACTTCGTCCGGAGCGATCATCCCAGCGCGGGCACCGGCTTCGATGGACATGTTGCAGACCGTCATGCGGCCCTCCATCGACAGCGAGCGGATCGCCGAACCTCGGTACTCGACGATGTGGCCGACGCCACCGGTCGTGCCGAGCCGGCCGACGATCGCGAGCACGACGTCCTTCGCGCTCACACCGAGCACGAGATCGCCCTCGACCCCGACAGCCATGGTGCGGGGCCGGCGTTGGGGGAGGGTCTGGGTGGCGAGGACGTGCTCGACCTCCGAAGTCCCGATGCCGAACGCCAGTGCCCCGAAGGCACCATGGGTAGAGGTGTGGCTGTCGCCGCAGACGATCGTCATGCCTGGCTGGGAGAGGCCCTGCTCGGGCCCGATCACGTGCACGATCCCTTGGTTCTCGTCTCCCATGGGGTAACAGGTCACGCCGAACTCAGAGCAGTTCGCGTCGAGGGCTTCGAGCTGCCTGCGCGAGATCGGGTCCTCCACGCGGCCGCTCGCAGTCGTGGTGGGCACGTTGTGGTCGGCAGTCGCGATCGTGAGGGCCGGTCGCCGTACGCGTCGGCCTGCCAGCCGCAGCCCTTCGAATGCCTGCGGCGAGGTCACCTCGTGGACGAGGTGCAGGTCGATGTAGAGCAGGTCGGGCTCAGCGGCGCCGTCGCCGGGGCGGACGACGTGGCGGCGCCAGACCTTTTCGGCGAGCGTCTCAGGCATGGGTCATCAGTGGCCGACCGTGACGATCTCGACAGTGAAGAGGCGGCCGTTCGGAGCCTCGTAGTCGACCGTCTCACCGACGTTACGTCCGAGGAGCGCCCGGCCGAGCGGTGAAGCTGGCGATATGACCGATACGCCTTCGCCCTTCTCCTCGATCGAGCCGACCAGGAACCTTTCGGTCTCGTCGTCGCCCTCGTAGCGGAGCTCCACCACGACGCCGGTGGTGACGACGCCGGCTTCGTGCGTTGAGCTGTCGACGATGACGGCGTCTTCCAGCATCCGCTGGAGCTGGCGCACGCGGGACTCCATCTTGCCTTGGGCGTCCTTGGCGGCGTGGTAATCGCCGTTCTCGGACAGGTCCCCAAGCGCCCGGGCGGCCTCGATCTGGCGCGCGATCTCCACGCGTCCGCGCGTCGTGAGGTCCTCGAGCTCGGCTACGAGCCGAGCGTGGGTTTCGGGTGTGAGAACAGTTTCAGTCACCGACACGAGGCTATCGGTTCGGAGAAGGAATCTTGCCGACGTCGGCGAAGCGGGGAATCCGCAGCGCAAGGCGGGCCCTCGTCTCCGAGTGGTTCTGCCGGCAACGCGGGACGGGTACCCTCAGGCGATGGTCGGAACATTCGTCTTGCGGGTGAGCCGGCTGGCGCTGGCCGTCGTGACCATCACGGCGATCGCGGCTGTGGGCGGTCGTGCGCCGGTCGGCGCCGCTGGGTTCGCCTTGGCCGTGCCGCACAGTCGGGCCTTGCCGCGCGCCGGGATCGTGCCGCCCAGGAACCCGCCGAGGAACCTTCCTCCGGTCCCGAACTTCTACGCGTATTGCGCGGTCGGAGCTCTCGATGACACTCAGGCCTGCAATTCGAAGGCGTTGCAGGCCATCGACCGGGCGCGTGGGACTGAGCCGATCGGCCCGCTGCGGTTCAGCCTGGCGAAGTTCCTCAAGCTGAGCGTGGTGGATCAGCTATTCGCGATCGCCGACCTGGAGCGGGTGTCGCGCGGGGAGCCGCCGGTGACGGCCCTCACCATCCAGCTGGACAAATCGGCACAGGCCGGCGCCGGCACCGGCGATGACCCCACCTTGTCCGCTCGGACGTTGTCGGGGGGTGCGCAAGTGCGTGCCTGGGGATCGAACTGGGCCGGCGGCAGCGAGAGCGCGCTCGGGTCCGACGACGGGTGGATGTACGACGACGGCTTCGGGAGCCACAACGGCGGGTGTACCTCCCCGAAAGCCACAGAGTGCTGGGGACACCGCGACAACATCCTTCGGCCCTGGCCGAGGGATCTCACCGGCTGCACATCGGCCAACTCTGAGCTCGTCATGGGCGCGGCGTACGCAAAGTCGTCCGAGTGGGACACGTCGTTCGCCGAGATCTTCGTTGCCGCCTGTGGGCCCAAGCCGGCCGGCGAGGTCTACACCTGGGCCGAGGCGCAGGCCGCGATCGGGCTCAAGTCACCGACGGCGGCCGGCACCGCTGCGAGCGCCGGCGCCGAGGGCTACTTCGTCGTCAGCTCCGCAGGCAAGGTCCCGGTCGCCGGTCGCGCCGCTGCAATGATCGGCCCGATCCGGCAGAGGTGAGCATGCGGCTCTTGATCCGGTCCGGCTATCTGTGGTGCGGTGACGCATCCGCCACCGAGCTTGCTGGAGCGTCGGTTCTCGCCGAGGACGGCGTCATCACCCGCATCGGCACGGAGGACAAGGACTGGCCGAGTCCCGATGAGGTGCTGGACGCGACCGGATGCGTGGTGGTGCCCGGCCTGGTGAACACCCATCACCATCTGTACCAGACCCTGACGAGGGCCTTCTCCCCGGCGCTCGGTTGTGACCTTTTCGGCTGGCTGAGGGTGCTGTATCCGGTGTGGGAGCAGCTCGACGAGGAGAGCGCCTACCTGTCAGCTTGGGTGGGCCTCGCCGAGCTGCTGCTGTCCGGCTGCACCACCACTTCGGACCATCTCTACGTTCACCCCCAGGGCAGAACCGGGTTGATCGACGCCGAGATCTCAGCGGCGGCCGAGCTTGGGATCCGCTTCCATCCGACGCGCGGCTCCATGTCGCTGGGCACCGACCACGGCGGGTTGCCGCCAATGACGGTCGTCCAGGACGAAGACGAGATCCTGGCTGACTGTCAACGGCTGGTCGAGCGCTACCACGATCCGGCAGAGGGGTCGATGCTTCAGATAGCGCTCGCCCCATGCTCTCCGTTCTCGGTCACCGCACAGCTGATGCGGCGCTCGGCCGAGCTCGCCGAACATCTCGACGTCCGTTTGCACACCCACCTTGCGGAGACAGCCAACGAAACCGCCTACTGCGACGAGGTGTTCGGCGTGCGCCCACACGAGCTCGCCAGCCAACTGGGCTGGCTGTCGGCCCGCACTTGGCTCGCGCACGCCGTCTGGACCGACGCTGGGGAGATCGCGCGGCTAGCTGCAGCCGGAACTGCGGTGGCCCACTGCCCGACCTCGAACATGATGATCGGTGCGGGGCTGTGCCCCGCCGGTGACATGCGCCGGGCCGGAGTCATCGTCGGGCTCGGATGCGACGGGTCGGCGGCTCACGACGCGAGCGACTTGTGGGGCGAGGTCCGTCAGGCGCTGCTGCTAGCCCATCTCAGGGACGGACCCTCGGCCTTGACGGCGCGCGATGCACTGGGCATGGCCACCGTCGGCGGGGCGGGGTGCCTCGGGCGTACCGATATCGGTTCGCTCGAGATCGGCAAGTGCGCTGATCTGGCGTGCTATCCGCTGACGGGACTGTCAACGGCCGGGGCGGTGCTCGATCCGGTCGAGGCGATCGTCCGGTGCGCGGTACGCGAGGCGAGTCACACGGTGGTCAACGGCCGGGTTCTTGTACGTGACGGCCGTCTGAACAGCCCGGACCTCGATGACCGCGTAAGGCGGCACCGGGCGCTTGCGCGGAGGTGGGCGGAGCACCTGACGCCAGCCGATCCTTCGCTCTGACCGCAATGTGGGCACCCCGGCTAGTGTGACCGTGAAGTGGAACCTAGGGTTGGTGCGCACCAAGTTGCAGTGGTCGGCGGCGACGGGATCGGCCCTGAGGTCATCGCGGAAGCGCTCAAAGTCGTCGACGCCGCCGGTGTCGTGATCGAGACCGTCGACTACGACCTCGGTGCAGGGCGCTACGAGCGCACCGGCGAGGTGCTGCCCGACTCGGTTCTTGACGAGCTCAGAGACGCCGACGCCATCCTGCTCGGTGCCGTCGGTCCGCCGATCGGGTCGACGGCGGTGCCGCCGGGAGTGATAGAGCGCGGGCTGCTGCTGAGACTGCGTTTCGAACTGGACCTGTACATCAACCTCCGCCCGTTCAACGGGGCCCCGGGTTCGATCGCCCCCGACGCCGACTTCGTCGTGGTGCGCGAGAACACCGAGGGCCCATATGTGGGAGAAGGCGGCGCGCTCCGGCGTGGCACGCCGTTCGAAGTCGCCACGCAGGGGTCCGTCAACACCCGCCACGGCGTCGAACGCTGTGTCAGGTATGCCTTCGGGCTCGCCGAGCGCCGCAAACGCCACCACGTGACCCTCGTGCACAAGACCAACGTGCTCACCTATGCGGGCGATCTCTGGCAGCGGTCGTTCGACTCTGTCGCACTCGAGCACCCCGGAGTCGCCACCGCCTACAACCACGTCGACGCCGCCTGCATCGTCTTTGTCGAGAATGCTGCGCGCTACGACGTCGTGGTTACCGACAACCTGTTCGGCGACATCCTCGCCGACCTCGCGGGCGCCGTCACCGGTGGCATCGGGCTCGCGGCTTCGGCCAACCTCAACCCGGCGCGCACCGGGCCGTCCCTATTCGAACCGGTCCACGGTTGCGCGTACGACATCGCCGGCACCGGGAAGGCAAATCCACTTGCGGCGATCCGCTCCGCGGCGATGATGCTCGAGCACCTCGGCGAGGTCGCCGCAGCTGAGCGCGTCACGAAGGCGGTGTTCGAGTTGCAGACTGACATGGCCGGTTCCTCCGAGCCTTGGAGTACATCCGGCGTTGGCGATGCAGTCATAAGGAGGTTGTGACGGTGCCCATCACCCCGACAACGAAGATCTGGATGGACGGCGAGCTCATCGACTGGGACAAGGCCACGGTGCACGTCCTGACGCACAGCTTGCACTACGGAATGGGCGTCTTCGAGGGCATTCGCGCCTATGCGACGGCCAATGGGCCAGCGATCTTCCGCCTGCGTGATCACACCAAGAGGTTGTTCAGGGGGACTCGCATCCTCCAGATGGATCTGCCCTATTCCGAGGACGAGGTCTTCGAGGCCATCAAGCTCACTGTGCTGGAGAACGGGCTCGACAGCTGCTACATCCGGCCGCTCGCCTACTTCGGCTACGGAGAGATGGGCATGAACATCCAGGCGTGCAAGGTGCGACTTGCGATCGCGGTGTGGCCCTGGGGCGCGTACCTCGGCGACGAGGCCATCAACAAAGGCATCCGCCTCAAGGTCAGCTCCTGGGCTCGCAACGACCCACGCTCTGTCCCGACAGCCGCCAAATGCACCGGGATGTACGTCAACTCCTCGCTCGCGAAGCTGGAGGCGGCGCGCGCCGGTTACGACGAGGCGCTCATGTGCACGACGAGCGGGCTCATCTCAGAGGGCACGGGTGAGAACGTCTTCGTCGTCCGTCAAGGCAACCTCTACATCCCGCCGCCGTCGTCGGCCGGATCGCTAGAAGGCATCACCGCGGATACCGTCGCCACCATCGCCCGCGATCTCGGCCACAGCGTGACCGAACGCGAGATGCGGCGGACGGACCTTTACATGGCTGACGAGGCGTTCCTCACCGGCACGGCCGCCGAAGTCGTTCCGATCGGCTCGGTGGACGACCGACTGGTCGGCACGGGCGAGCCCGGACCGATCACGCGTGAGATCCAGGAGATTTACTTCGCGACCGTCCGGGGGACAGTGGACCAGTACAAGGACTGGCTCGAATATGTCACCTGAGCGCAGCCTCCCGGCCGCCGTCGACATCTACGACACGACGCTGCGGGACGGGTCGCAACAAGAGGGCATCTCTCTCACCGTCGACGACAAGCTGCGCGTCGCCGAGCAACTCGACCATCTGGGCGTCTCCTACGTCGAGGGCGGCTGGCCAGGTGCGAATCCGAAGGACGAGGAGTTCTTCGCCAGGGCCGCGAAAGAGTTGCGACTGAAGACCGCGACCCTCGTGGCCTTCGGCTCGACTCGCCATCCCGGTGGACAAGCAAGCAGCGACGAGACGCTCCGCCACCTCGTCGAAGCGGGAACCGAGGTGGTCTGCATTGTCGCGAAAGCCTCCGACCTGCACGTCACCGAGGCGCTGCGAACGACGCTCGACGAGGCGGTCGCCATGGCGGCCGACTCAGTAGCGTTCTTGCACCAGGCCGGCCTCCGTGTTTTTTTTGATGCTGAGCACTTCTTCGATGGTTACCGTCGGGACGCAAAGTTCGCGTTTCGTGTCCTTGCAGCGGCCGAGGAGGCAGGCGCCGAGGTGCTCGTGCTCTGCGACACCAACGGCGGCACGCTTCCCGACGAGGTCGGCCAAATCGTCGCCGACGTGAGGGCGCACTCGTCCGCCGCGATCGGTGGGCACTTCCACAACGACGGCGGTTGCTCGGTGGCCAACTCCCTCGAGGCTGTGCGCCGAGGTGCGAGCCATGTTCAGGGCTGCATCAACGGCTATGGCGAACGCACGGGAAACGCAGATCTTTCGGCGGTCATCGCGAATCTCAGCCTCAAGATGGGCGTCAAGACGATCCCAGCCGACCGGCTCGAGCGCCTCACCTCGGTGGCCCATCACATCGCGGAGATCGTCAATCTGACCCTCGATCCTCAACGGCCGTATGTCGGGACCGCAGCGTTCGCTCACAAGGCCGGTTTGCACACGAGCGCTCTCATTCGTAGGTCCGACGCGTACGAGCACGTGACGCCAGATGTCGTGGGCAACGGAACTCGCGTCGTGGTAAGCGAGCTCGCGGGGCGCTCGACCCTTCAGCTGAAGGCTGCCGAGCTAGGCCTCGAGCTCGACTCACCGGCGTTGGGACGAGTCCTCGACTCCTTGAAGCACCTCGAGCACAACGGCTATCACTTCGAGGCGGCCGACGGGTCGCTCGAGCTCTTGATGCGGGCTGCTGCCGGAGCGCTTGGTGGGCGGCTCGGAGACCTGTTCAGGATCGAGTCGTTTCGTGTCATCACCGACTGGCGCGCCCGGGACGCGGTCGACGAGCTCGCCAACGACGGCGGTCCTCTTCTGGTCCATCCTTGGTCCTCACCGGGCGAGCTCACTACCGAAGCGACGGTCAAGGCCCACATAGGCGACGAGCGGGTCGTGGCTACAGCAGAAGGAAACGGGCCGGTGAACGCGCTCGACGCCGCGCTCAGGCTGGCCATCGAGCCGCACTTTGGACAGCTGCGAAACGTGCACCTGACCGATTACCGCGTACGCGTCCTCGACACGTCTAAGGGAACCGGGGCCGTTACGAGGGTGCTCCTGGACACGGCCGACGCCGAGGGCAGCTGGTCGACCATCGGGGTCTCGGAGAACATCATCGAGGCATCCTGGGAGGCACTCGTGGACTCGGTGGTCTTCGGCCTCATTCGCGCCGCGGCCGGCGAAGCCGGCGAGGCGGGCGAGGCGGTGCACTCCGGCGCCCCCACTACCGGGGTTGTGCAATGACCCAGCCCAGGTTCGCTCCCATCCTGGAACAGCACGAGGTTCGCGAGGTCCAGCGGATCGCCGCTCCGGCGCCGTGGACGGCCCATCGCCCAGGAGAGCGCCGTCCTGCTCCTCAACTCCTACGGCAGGCCGGCTTGGGTATCCCCGGTCCGGATCAGGGGTACGCCCTCGCGCTAGCGGCCCGGTTCGAGGACCGTCTCGTGCTCGAGCCCGGCGAGCGCGCCGAGGACGTCCTTGCGGGCGCCGTCGCCATCGCTCTTGGCCGGGCCGCGATCTTCGGGCGCGCTCCGGTCGCCGCCGACATCGAGCTCGCGCTCAGGCTTTTCAAGTACCTCGTCGGTGACGAAGGGACCTGGCCGTCGGGTGAGCTCGTCGCATTGCGGCGCGAACGGTTCGCCGCTACGGCGCACGACTACTGGCGCCGGAGGTCGCTCGTCGACGCTATTCCCGAGGCAACTTTTCGGCTCAGCCCCGAAAAGCTTGCCAAGCGGCTCGAGGGCGAGCCTGGGTGCTGGCGAGAGCTTGCGGGCGCATGACCTCAGCCTTCCGACCTCTTTGACGAACGAGCCGGGCTCTCGCTCTGGGACGCGCTGATCTCGAGAAATCGCACAAGTGTGAAAGAGCGTGACTCCAGATGTTCACAGCGTCGGGTGTGCCCGAAGGTCTTGTGCTGCCAAAGCTGACCGAGACGTCGCGGCAGCTGACCGCAACGCCGCGTCGACGTCGCGCAGGTGGTGCTCCCCCTCATGGACCGCGTGGCGCCCAAGCCAGAGCACGGTGCGCTCGCGGGCCTCAGGGAAGTTGTAGATGCAGCGCCGCTGCCATTGTGTCTGGTCGAGACCCTCGAACGCCCTGGCGAGCAACTCCGCCGCCATTTTGAGCTCGCGGCCGACATCGTTGGGTTCCTCGGCGGCGTAGCGCGCCAGGCTCGCCCGCTCCTCGCGGTACATCGGAGCGAGGCTCGGGCAGTCCTCGACAAGGGTGAGGTACACGCGTTCGCGCTGTATGAGGAAGACGTCGCGAACATGGCATGCATATTCGAGAGCCGACCAGGTTCTCGATCCGGGCCGGGTCCGGATGGTCAGTCCGATCGTCGGGTCGGCTCGCTCGTTGGAGACCCGCATCGCAAAACGGCCTCCCAACGATCGCAACGCGCCCGGCACAGCACCGGGGTCCAGCGCGTCGTGGTCGAATTGGCATTCTTCACAGCGATCCACGACTACATCGTGGCCGATCGGACGGCCGGGCGTGGTGGCAGTGACTCCGAGGCGGTAGCGTCGCGTCCTGACAGGGCATGTTCGGCCGAGAGCGGCCACGATGTCATCGGAGGCAGGGCCATGGGTTTCATGGACAAGGTAAAGGCGCAGGCGACAGTGCTGGCCGAGAAGGCCCAGGAGGGAGCCAAGGCAGGACAGGCAAAGCTCTCGGACATGCAGGCGAAGAAGCACGCGGACGCCCTCTTGCTCGAGCTCGGCGGCATCGTCTACTCCCAGCAGGCGGGTCGCGCTCCTGCCGACGCCGACGCCAAGGTTTCCGAACTGGTCGGGCAGATCGGACAGTTCGAGTCAGAGCATGGGCCGATCTCGGTGACTTCTGCGACGGTGATGGCGCCAGCGGCTCCAGACGGCTCGTTCGTCCCGACATCGACGGCAGCCGGAGACACTCCGGAGCAGTCCTCGACGCCCGCACCGACGACCGTGACGGGCGGCGGCGGGATCCCGGGCACGGGCGGCATTCCCCAGTCGAGCGGTGGCATCCCGACCGGCACCTACTCCTCCGACACCGAGGAGTCCTCGTAGCTCACCACTCCGGGCGAACAGCGCCCGCGGTGAGCAGCACAGGTGACATAGCCGGTAGCTGATGCGGTAAGTGGGTCGGCGACCATCGCCGGCATGACCCGCCGCCATTCTTGCTTCAGGACCCCTCCCCGCAGCCTCGGCTGTCGGGCCTTACGTCCAGGGCTCCGCAGGTTGCTCACGCGAGCAGCTCCTTGTGCAGTCGCGGGAGCCATTGTGCTCACCGCCGGCGCGTGTAGCACCCCGGTGGCCCGGGCCATTCGCGACACGAAGGGCCCGGGCCTCGCCCTAGCCATCCGCGGGATACAGGACACTCAGTCCGTTCGCGGGGTCCGGTCCGTACCGGGTGCTCCAGCCGGTCCGGCCGTTCAGGCTGTGCTCTCCGCATGGCAGGCCGAGATACAGGCTTTCTATGTCGCGAGCGTGCTCGGTGACCCGTCTTATCGGCTCCTCGGCCTCGGTGTCATCCCGGGGAGCCCCGAGGACGACCAGATGATCTCGTACCTTTCGGCCCAGGCCGCTTCCGGCGTGGTCGGGCCGTCGACCTGGCGCATCGGCAACATGCGCGTCGTGTCGCTCGGTCGATCGAATGCCGTGGTCACGGCATGTTCTTATGACCCGGGCAGTCACTTCCGATCCGGTGACCTCGCCGCGCCGGCCGCGCTCGGTGGGGGAGCCGGGCTGACGGCGTACATCACCGACATGGCCGAGATGAAGGGCTCCTGGAAACTCGAGAGGTCCGTGACGTCCGCCGAGCAGAGTTCGTCTTCACCCGGCCCTTGCCACCGGTTCTTGTCCCGGCTCTTGGTGAGCCATGCGATCACCGCGCCTGTCCGCAATTCCGCCCCCGTCCGCGCCGCCGCTCCCGCCGGGAACGGAGGCGGAGCGGGCTCGACCGGCTCGTCCATCTGGTCCTGGGTGTGGTGGCTCGGCAGTCCTCTGGGCCCAGGGCCCTACACAGGCGGTGCCGCAGGTGGCCTCGAACTGTGCGTCTGGCACGACATCGGGTCTTCGTTGAACAGCCTCAACGAGGCTCTGGCCGGCGCAGGACTTCCAGCCAGCTTCTGGACGCCACCGCGGGATGGTGGCTATCCCGGGATCTGGTCGGTCGATCTCTGGGGCGCCTCGCTCTCGAAACGGGCCGAATCGTCGGATCATTTCGACCTTGTGGCCTGCCCGAGACCCGAGCAGGTGCCCCCAACCGGGGACGACGTCGAGTCCGACATGCCGCCCGCCAGTACGGCGACCGGCGAGGTGATGCACCTGTGGATCTTCTGGGACACGGTGCCGGACCCGTCCGCCTCGAATCTCCCGCCGCTGATCTACGAGGCGCTCGCCAAAGCGGCGCTGCCATCCCCGATCATCTCCACCTCCCCGTCTTCTATCGACGAATTCACGGACGCGACCATCGTGAACTTCCCGACGTGGTTGTGGATCGACGCCTCGGACTGGAGGACGGTCACGGCGATCGCCGCCGGCGGTGGGCTAGTTGCCACTGTGTGGGCGACGCCGATGAGCGTGGCATGGCGTTCGGCGTGGAACTTCCCCGAGCCGCGCGACGACCCGGAGGGTGGAATCACGTTTTCCCCCGAGAGCCTGAACCTCGAGTGTGCCGGGCCCGGCGCGTCATATGACGGGCTGCTTTCGCCGGCAGCGCAGGGCACGGCTTGTGAGTCGGTCTTCACCCAGTCCACGTTCGGCACCTACCAACCGCTAGAGGCATCGATCTCCTGGCAGGTCAACTGGGCGCTGTCCGATGACGCCGGCGTTGTAGGAGGTGAGGGACTCCTCGCCGACTCTGTGACCAGTGCCACGCGGCCGCTTCGGGTGCTGCAGGTCGAGTCGGTCATCACCCAGTGATGACCCCGGGCCGGGGGGCCGGGCCCGGTTCCGGCCATCGACGCGATCGCACGCGCGTGGAGCTGGATGGTCGGTTTGGCGATGTCACGGCCGCGCTGAGCGGTGGGTCACCGCTAGCCTCTGAATCGGTGAGCGCGGGTCATCCGGAACCTCGTCGGCTCCGTAGTCCGAATGAAGTGCAACCTGATCTGCTCAACGCGAGCGATGCCAACCTCGCGTTTGCGATAGCCCGCTATCGGGAGGATGCCCTCGCAGAGGCTTACCGACGGCACGCCGGAGCAGTCTTCGGCCTCGCGCGCCGGTTGCTGCGCGAACGGGCGGCTGCCGAAGAAGTCGTGCAAGAGGTATTCGTGCGATTGTGGAATGCTCCAGATCGCTTCGATCCGGAGCGGGGGACATTGCGGTCGTACCTGCTCGCCCAGGCCCATGGGCGAGCCGTTGACCAGCTGCGGTCAGAAGTGGCCCGGCGCCGCCGCGAGGAGCGCGGGGCGCGGGAAACTGCCCATGGCGGGTACGACGTCGAGCGCGAGGTCGAGGACGTCATCGTCGCCGACCAGGTTCGCGAGGTGCTCGGCGGCCTTCCCGACAGCGAGCGGCGGCCGATCGAGCTGGCCTACTTTCGCGGTCACACCTACCGGGAGGTGGCGACGATTCTCGGCGAACCGGAGGGCACGGTGAAGAGCAGGATCCGGAGCGGGCTGAAGCGCATGCACGGTCAGCTCACCGTCTCCGGGCTGGGCCTGAAAGGCGAGCAGCCGTGACGCACGACGAGATCGAGGAGATGCTCGGTGTCTATGCGCTCGATGCGCTCGACGCGGACGAGCGCCAGGAAGTCGACGACCACCTCGCCTCCTGCCCTCGGTGCCGCGCGGAGCTCGCCGCCCACCGCGAGGTCGCGGCCCTGCTGGGCAATCCCATTGGCGACGCTCCGGCGGTCGCGCCCGATGAGGTCTGGGACCGCATCGCTGCCTCGCTCCAGGACGAGCCGCCTGCCCTTTCGTCGGTGAGCCGGCCGAACTTCCGCCGGAGGTTGGCGTTGATCGTGCCGCTCGGAGCGGTCGCCGCCGGGCTCATCTTGACTGTCGGGTTGTTGGCGGCGAAAGTCGGGAACCTCGGCCAACAGGTCAACGGCCTCAGGCACCAGGCGAGTGTCACCAGCGTGCTGCTCAATCCTGCGCACCGGACGGTGGAGCTCACATCGGCGGTGCATCCGGTCTGGCGGGCCACTGTGATCGTCCTTCCGAACGGCGAGGGCTACCTCATCAACCCGTCCATGCCCGTCCTCGGTAGCTCGCAGACCTTCCAGCTCTGGGCGATCTCGCGCGGGAAGGTGGTCTCGCTCGGCGTGCTCGGTTCGCATCCCACGGGTGTCCCGATCCGGGTCGAGCCCACGATGACAGTGCTCATGATCAATGCAGAGCCGCTGGGAGGCACGCCGACGCCGACGACACCTGTGCTGGTCCGGGGGAGCCTGCCGGTCGGCTTGTGAGACTGCCCGGAGGACCGCGGCCGGCTCAGTGGTGAGAGACTTCTCGCGCGAACGGGGAGGCGGCCTGCCATGGCTATCGAAACTTCACTCAGTTACCCGGAGATCAGTGCTCAGGGATTCGCGCATCCCGCGGACCGGGCGGCCGCAGCGGCGCTGCACACCATCCCCATGCTCGACCGCGTTGTCAAGAAGCTCAGTGAGGTCGGATACGAGCGCAAGCTTCGCCAGCTCATGCTCGGCACCGCCGTGCGCCTCGGGGAGGACCAGCTACCGGAGGTGTGGGCGATGCAGCGTCGTTATGCCCACACCTTCGACATCGCCACGTGCCCTCACCTGTACGTGACCCAGTACCCGGTCGGCAACGCGCTCACTATCGGCGCGAACGCGCCCGTGACGCTTGTCTCCTCGGGACTGGCAAGATCGTTCGACTCCGACGAGTTGAATTCGGTGCTCGCGCACGAGATGGGTCACGTGCTCGCGGACCACGTGACCTTCATGACAACGTTCGAGCTCGTCCAACTTGTCATGAACGGAGTTCTCCGTGGTGCCCCGCTGGCCGGTCTGCCCCTGAAAGCCCTCTATTACGCGTTGCTCGAGTGGTCGAGGGCAGCCGAGCTGACCGCCGATCGCGCCAGCGCGCTCGGCACAGGAGACCCGCTCTTGACCTGCCGGACCCTGATGCGCATGGCGGGCGGCCCGGTGCCCGGCCTGGACCTGGACGCGTTCATACGCCAAGCCACCGAATACGAGGGAGAGGGTGACCCCTTTGCGCGGTACTCGCGTTTCTGGTCGGAGATCGGCACGACACACCCCTTTCCCGTGCGCCGGGTCAGGGAGCTCGTCTCATGGGTGGCATCGGGTGAATTCGACCGGCAGCGCTCCGGCGGCTACCTCCGGCGTGGCCAGGAGCCGCCCCCGTCGGCCGAGTTCGACGCGGCGCTCGGGCACTACAGGCAACGTTTCGCGAAGATCGTCGAGCGCGCCGGCGGAGGTGTGCAACAGGTCGTGAACCGCTTCGCCACCTGGCTCGACACCGACAACTCAAGTGCCGACGACGAGGAGTTCGAACCCTGAGCGCCGGCTCAGGCCAGGAACGAACGGGGGAGAGCCTCGAACATCTCGGCGGAAAGGGCGAGCGACTCGACGTCGACTCGTTCGTCGTCACCGTGGAACATCGACAGGAACTGCTCGAAGCTCAGCCTGTCCGAGAACATCCCGAAACCGTACGCGACCGCCCCGCGCCGGCGGAAGAACCGCCCGTCGGTGGCGCCGGTAGAGAAGTAGGGCACACTCTCGGCCCCGGGGTGGAACCGTTTCACCATGGCGTCGAGCTCGTACCACAGCGGCGTGCCGACCGGCGACTCGCTGGCGGGGTCGTTGTGGGCCCACACGATCTCGACCTTGTCGCCAAGGTCCCCGATGGCCTCGGCGAGGAGCGACCGCACGTCGGCCTCGGTCTGACCCGGCAGGGTCCTCACGTCGAGGTCCACTTCGACCTGATCGGGGATCACGTTCAGCTTCGTGCCGCCATGGACGATCGTCGGGGCGATGGTCATGTGCGTGCAGGCGTGCGCCTGGCGGGCGAGCCCGACATGGGGGAACGACTCGCAGAGATCGTCGATCCTGGCCGGGTCGAGGAACATTGCCCCGATATCGCCGGGCAGCGACATGCCAGCCACGAAACGGCGCCACGCGTCGTGCACGCTCGCCGCCGGCCTGAACGACGCGAGGCGCCCTACGACCGCGGCAGCGGTGACGAGCGCGTTGTCGGTGCGCAGAGGTGCCGAGGCGTGGCCCGCCGTCCCACGGACCCGCAAGCGGCACCAGCAACTTCCCTTCTCGCCGACCGTGATCGGGAGGCGCCGCCCGCCCGGCGTCTCGATGGGGACGCCCCCGGACTCGGTTATGACGTAGTCGGCACCCACCGACGAGGCCGCATGCTCGCTCAGCCATCCCGCGCCATGGGAGCCGAGGGCTTCCTCGTCTGCAACAGCGGCCAGGATCAGGGTGCCACGGGGACGGAAGCCGCTCCGGGCGAGGCGCCCGAACGCGACGGCCATGGAAGCGGTGATGTTCAACATGTCGACGGCACCCCTGCCCCAGACCTCGCCGTCGACGAGCTCACCGCCGAACGGGTCGCGGCTCCAGGTGTCCGGGTTCGCCGGCACGACGTCGGTGTGGCCGAGGTAGCAGAGCGCCGGCATGCCGGCGTCGCTTCCTTCGATGCGCGCCACCAACGAGGTGCGGCCCGGGAGCGGCTCGTAGGTCTCCAGCTCACAACCTGACCCCTCGAGGCCGGCGCGCAGAAGCTCCGCATTGGCGATCTCGTGACCGGACGCTTCGGTGCCGTCGTTGACGCAGGCGTTGCGGACCATCTGTTGGAGAAGGTCGACCACCTCGGGGTCGCGCACATCGGAGCTGACCGCCATCACACCCTTCCCGGTTCGATCCGTCGCCACATCACCACGTGCGGACCGTGGGCGGCGATGACCCATTGCTCGCCCCAGGTCCGAAAGCCCGCTCGTTCGTAGAAGGCGATTGCGCTCACGCGCGCATTGCACCAGAGCAGGTCGCCGCCTTCGGCCGCCACGTGGTCAAAGACGGCGTTGAGCACCAATGTGCCGATGCCCTGACCCTGGGCGTCAGAACGCGTGGCCATCCCGCGCAGGCGCCACGTCGAAGCGTCGCTCCCGGCGCCGGAGGGGACTCCGGCTCCGGCCGCGTCAAAAGGTGCCGGATCGCGGAACACCGTCGCCACGCCAACGACAGCACCGTCGGCGCGCTCGACGGCGCCGAAGGTTGCCGTGCCCGGCTCGTCGTCCTCCTTGAAGGGCACCTCGTCGATGCTCTGGTGTGGCCTGAGGACCGCATGGCGTATCGGGTAGCTCGCAACTGCCGGGATCAGCTCGACGTCCACTTCCACACCGCCGAGCGTACCGATGGGCCTCGGGATGCTCCAGCCCACCTCCTTCGGCGTAGCCGCTTCCTGGTCGTGCGTGCGAAGGCGAGGTTCGGGGGTGATTCGAAGGTGAGGCTTGGGGTGATAAGGGCCAACTGACATTGACCGTGGCAATTGACGTGTCGATGGATACTCAAGCGACCCGCGACCGGTTGCGAAGGCTACCTGCGCGCCGAGAGTGAAGGAAGGCACACGATGATCAATCGAGGAGGTCACTCCAAGGCCATGATGAGCCGCATCGGCAGCAACAAGCTGGCACTTGTGGCCTCGCTGGCGGCGGTGGCCGCCCTGGCCATGACAACTTCACTCACCCTCGGTGGGTTCAGCGCCGGGATCAGCAACAGCACCAGCACTTTCAGCTCGGCCACGATCCAGCTCGAAGAGGGCAACGGCACGACCACTTGCTACTCCACCGGTTCGGGTTCGGGCGGTTCGGTGACTGCGTCCAACTCGAACACCACCTGCACGATCAATGCCCTCATCGGAACTCTCGACCAGGTACCGGGCGGTACCGCCCTCACGACGACGCTGACGTTCACCAACGCGGGCAACCACAACGCCACGGTCGCATCACTGGTGACGGGAGCCTGCACCCAGGCGACGGCATCGGACGCCAACGCCTACATCGGCGCGGACGCCTCCTTCTGCAACAAGGTCGACGTCACGGTCGCCAACACGACTACTGGCGCCACCGACAAGTGCGTGTACCCGTCCCAGGCGGCTGCGTGCCCGGCGCTTTCGAACACCTACAACCTGTCCACCCTGGCAAGCACGACGTTCAACGCCGTTCCGTTGACCGTCCTTGCGGCCGGTGCTTCGGCAACATATGTGGTGACGGACCAGCTCGACTCCGGAGTGGCGACGAACGCCGACCAGGGCCTGACGGCCACCTTGCCCTTCACCTGGAGCATCAGCCAGTAGCCCACCGGGTCGGCGGCGCCCAGCACCCTCCAGCTGGGCGCCGCCGGTCCGGGAAGCTCCGGAGGGAGGCCGTGAGCGTGATCCAGTCCGCAGTCCGGCACGGCGTGCACGGGATGCTCAGCTCTTTCGGGCTGCTGAGCGGCCTATTGCTAGTCCTCGCCAGCGCGGCCGGCGCCTCGACATTCAAAGCGGCGATCGTGTCGTCGAGCGGCAGCTTCTCCGCCGGTACCCTGCAGCTCGAGGGGACCACGGCAGGCTCGGTCAACTGTTACTCCACCGGCAGCGGCTCGGGCGGCTCGGTCACCGCGTCCAACTCCCAGCCTTGCACCAGCGGGTCCCCGATGCCCACGGGCGAGCTGTCCAGCACGGCTTCGTCGTCGGCTACGACCACGTTGACCTCTGCGGGGAGGGTGAACGCCACTTCCTCGACGACCGCCTCCTCTGTGTGCGGGGCGGCCCAGCTCGCCGATTCGGAGTCGGCTACCGACTGGGGCGGGACAGGCCCGAACAACGCACTGCCGTTCTACGGGGTCACGTACCAGGCCGCTGGCCCGCTCGGTTCCCAGGCGATCACTACCGACGGTTCGACGGGTTGGGCGGAGACCACCACCGAGTACAGCAATCCCGAGAATTTCACCGTGCTGATGTGGCTCAAGACCACGACTGCGTCGGGTGCCATCCTCGGGTTTTCCAGCTCGCAGGACCCCATAGCGAGCGCCCCCAATGCCGCCGACCGGCTGCTGTGGGTGGACTCGACTGGCAAGCTCGTCTGGGCCCTCTACAACGGTGCAACCGAGGAGATAACGAGCCCTTCGGCCGTGAACACTGGCAGCTGGGTCTTCGTCGCCGCTTCAGTGGGAGCCGCAGGTACCGCCCTCTATGTCAACGGCAGCAAAGTTGTCAGCAGCGCCGCTTACACCACAGCCTCGAGCTACTTGGGGTGGTGGAGCATCGGCTGGGCGTACTTCAGCAGTTGGCCCGACTCACCTACCGGTAACTATTTCAACGGCTCACTGGCACAGCTCGCGATCATCCCGTCTCAGCTCACTACTGCCCAGGTCTCGACGATCTACGGGGAGAGCACCCCGTCTGCCTACGCGACCGAGATCAATACCTTCAGCCCGGCCAGCTACTGGCCGCTCAACGACACGGGTTCGGTCCCCTACACGGGCAACGTCCCGGGTACCGAGAGCCTGGTCGACTCCTCCGGCCATGGCAACACTGGCACGGCACTGGGCGGGGTGACCCTCGGGGCGAGCGGGCCCACGACGTTGGGCACTTCGTCGGCGATCTCCCTCAACGGCTCGTCGGGGTGGGTGGAGACGACCAACTCGTATGCCGATCCCACAGGCTTTTCCGTGGTCGCCTGGTTCAAGACGACCACCACTTCGGGCGGCACGATCATCGGGTTCGACAACCTCCAGAACAACTCCAACCCGGGCCAATCGGACCGCCTTTTGTGGATGGACAACACCGGCCACCTCGTGTGGGCCCTGTACAACGGTGGGAACTACGAGATCACCACCCCGGCCGTCTACAACACCGGCGCATGGGTGTTCGTGGTGGCCGAGGTCGGTTCATTAGGGGCGGAGCTGTACGTGAACGGCACCGAGGTCGTCAGCAACTCCTCGTACACTGCCGGCCAGAACTACACGGGCTACTGGCACATCGGCTGGGGCTACGTCAGCGGCTGGTCCGACGCGCCGACCAGTGGCTATCTCAACGGCTCCGAGTCCGAGGTGGCCGTCGTCCCCACGCAGTTGACGAGCGCCAATATCTCGACCCTGTACGGCGAGACGAGCACCTCTGCCTTCTCGACCTACATGATTGCGCGCAGTCCCACCTCGTACTGGGCCCTCCAGGACTCCACCACGACCGTCTGCGGGACCACCGAGATCACTGTGCAAGACACAGTGGGAGCGACCAACACCTGCATCTACCCGGTCGAGGCGGTCGGGACTGCTTGCCCGGCCCTGAGCTCAACCTACTTGCTGACCGGACTCGGGACGCGCTCCAGCTCGGTCGTGACCACCTCTGGGTCCCCCGTCACCGTCACGATCAAGATGGAGCTCTCGGCCGCGTCGGGGTCCGCCGTCAAGGGCCTCCACTTACTGTCGGACATAGCGTTCGGCACGAGCATCTCCTCGACGCTGTGGTCGGCTGGGATCTCCTACCCCTACGCGTCAGTCGAGCTGTGACCGGGGGGATGATCATGACCGCGACCCTGCTCATGACACAAACCCACAGCCCCCCCATGGGGGCACCGAGCTGGCCGAGGCACCGCCGCGCGCACGCGGTGAGCAGCACACGGAGCGGCAATGCCCGCTCGGTGAGCAGCACACGGAGCGGCAATGCCCGCGGGATCCTTCCGCTCGTGGTCCTCGGCGCGGTGGTCCTGGCCGTGGCGGCCGTGTCGGGCTGGAGCCTCTCCGGCGGGCGGCTGCTCGTGATGGGGAGCCCGTCGATGTGCCCGACGGTCTGTGTGGGCTCGCTTGTTGCGGACCGGCCGCTGCAAGGTGCAGTGCACGTCGGTGAGCTGATCACCTTCCACCCTCCGAGCACCCGTAGTGAGACCTACACCCACGAGGTCTCCCACGTCTTCGCGAACGGGACGATCCAGACCCGCGGCGCAGCTGACCCCGAGCACGACCCGTGGCTCATCACGCGCTCCGACATCGTGGGAAGGGTGGTCTTCAGCGTCTGGGAGCTGGGTTGGTTGCTGAAAGCCCTACCCCTGTTTGCTGTCGGAGTGCTGTTCTGGGTTACGGCGCGCCCGTGGATAGGCGAGCGAACACGTCGCAGCTGGGACAGGGGATGGATGACAGTCCTCACCGTGCTCCCGCTGTGGGTGCTCCACCCGCTCGTGTCGGCCACCGTCATCTCCACCACGCTCAACCTGCCGCACCGCCGGCATTGGGCGAGCGACACCGTGGTGAACACCGGGATCCTCCCACTGTCGTTCCACGCCGCAAAGGGCCAGGTCGTCCACGTGAGCTCGACCGGCCTCGGACACGTGGCGGGCTTGCTCAGCGTGAACGGGTCCCTGAAGTTGCACGACGCGGTGTCCCTGCCCTGGTGGGGCTGGATCGCTCTCGCTCCGGTGGTGGTCTCGCCGCTCGCCGGCTACCTGTGGCACGCGTGGTTCAACGACTAGATGGCGCTGCCTACTGAGGCGTCGTCGCGGCCAGTTTCAGTCGCTCGCCAGGCCTGAACTGCAGACGAGTCCCGTCGCGGTCGATCCGCCACACCGACTTCTTGCCGCGGACAGTGAACTTGTCGCCGGTGCCGACGAGCGCCGTCTCCTCGTCGATGCCGACCAGCACCGCGTCCGGCGGTGTGCGGGCCATCATGCGGTCGGCCAGCCCCGGCATCCAATGTTCGAAGCGGTCGAAGTGCGGCAGCACGACCAGGTACGGCACGACGGCGAGGGCCTCTCCCGAGTAGCGACCCGGCTCACGGAAGTCGTCCGCGACCCGGCTCAGCGCGCACGCTCCGGCCGAGCAACCTGCAATGGCGGCACCCAAGCGCCAAGCCTCCAAGATCGCCTGCCAGACGGCTGTGCCGGCAAGCGTATTGGCGAGGTACCCGGGATTCCCGCCGGAGAGGTAGACGAGGCCGGCTCCGGCCACTTTCGAAGCCAGCTCAGGCCGCTCGGCGTCCTCCCGGTCGAGCACCTCGAGCGGCACGGGCTCGACGCCCATGGAGGCGTAGTGCGCAGTGGCGAGGTCGATCCAGTACCGCACCCGTTGCGGGCCTTCCTCCGCGGAGGCAGTCGGGAGGAAGACCGCGCGCTGCGGGCGCCCCGCGAGCAGTTCGGCGTCGACGGGGACCATCACCTCGAGAAACTCGCCGCTTCCCACCAACGCCACCGGGCCCGCTCCATCGGAGCGGCTCACGGCCTTGGACCTGACCCGGTCGGCATCGGGCTTACGCTAGTGGTCCGGTAGTTCGCGCCGGCCTGTTCGGTCGCGCGCGCCGTGGTGTTACGCGTCGCTGCATCACCGCTATCGCTCCAAACCAAGACTGTCCCTGATGATCACCGCCACCGACATCGAGCTCACAGCCGGAGGTCGCCAGCTCCTCGAGCCGGTGACCTTTCAGGTCGCGCCCGGGGACAGGATCGGGCTCGTAGGGCGCAACGGGGCCGGCAAGACCACCCTCGCCAGAGTGCTAGCCGGAGAGGCCCTCCCAGCTGGGGGCTCGGTCCGCCGTTCGGTGCCTGTGGCGTACCTTCCCCAGGATCCGCGCACCGGTGACCTGAACGTCGTCGCGCGCGACCGGATCCTCGGGGCAAGGGGCCTCGATCGCATCGTCCACGAGCTCCAGGTCGCGCGCACCGACATGGGGCACGGCGATGCCGAGCACCAGAACCGGATCCTCAAGCGCTACTCCAGGCTCGAGGAGCAGTTCCATCTCCTAGGCGGATGGGCGGCCGAGGCCGAAGCCGGTTCGATCGCCTTCAGCCTGGGACTCCCCGACAGGGTGCTCACTCAACCGCTCGGCACCCTCTCTGGAGGTCAGCGGCGCAGAGTGGAGCTGGCCCGGGTGCTGTTCTCAGGCGCTCCCACACTCATTTTGGACGAGCCGACGAACCATCTCGACGCCGACTCGATCGCGTGGCTGCGCCATTTCCTCCGCGCTCACGACGGCGGGCTCATGGTGATCAGCCACGACGGTGAGCTCCTCGACTCGGTCGTCAACAAGGTGTTCCATCTCGACGCGTCGCGGACCCAGCTCGACGTGTACCGCCTCGGGTGGAAGGCGTACCTGGAGCAGCTGGCCATCGACGAGCGTCGGAGGCGGCGCGAGCACGCCAATGCCGAGCGCAAGGTCGTGGAGCTCAAGGCTCAGGCAGACCGCATGCGCGCGAAGGCGACCAAGGCTCGTATGGCCCACAACCTCGACAGGCGCGCCGCGCGTCTCACCGAGGGGCTCGAGGACGTCCGCCGGGTGGACAAGGTGGCCAGGTTGCGCTTCCCTACTCCTTCACCGTGCGGCAAGACGCCGCTCAGCGCGACCGGGCTCACGAAGTCCTACGGGTCCCTCGAGGTGTTCTCGGGCATCGACCTCGCGATCGACCGCGGCAGCCGAGTGGTAATTCTCGGGCTGAACGGCGCAGGCAAGACCACGCTGTTGCGCGTGCTTTCAGGAATCGAGCGGCCCGATGCCGGAGAAGTCGTCCAAGGGCACGGCCTCCAGCTTGGTTACTACGCCCAGGAGCACGAAACGTTGGACCCCTCGCTTACCGTGTACGAGAACGTGCGACACAACGCACCGCCGACGGTGAGCGACGCGGAGCTCCGACGAATCCTGGGGTCGTTTCTGTTCGGTGGTGGGCGCATCGACCAGCTGGCGGCCACTTTGTCGGGCGGAGAGAAGACCCGTCTCGCGCTCGCGACCCTTGTCGTGTCAGCGGCGAATGTTCTCCTGTTGGACGAGCCGACGAACAACCTCGATCCCGCCAGCCGCGGCGAGGTGCTGAAGGCACTGCACACCTACGCCGGCGCGATCGTGCTCGTCACCCATGATCCCGGCGCCGTGCATGCTCTCTCTCCAGAACACGTCGTGCTCATGCCCGAAGGCGTGGAGGACACTTGGAGCGATGACCTCGGCGACTTGGTCGCCCTCGCCTGATTGGCCTGGGCACCGATGAGAACGGGCGTGATCTGAGTGCGGTTGGATCGCCACCTGCGTAGCTTTGTGAAAGGCGCTACAGGCGGGAGGTCCGTCATGGGCAGCGAAGTCGTACCGACTCCGGCCGATGTCATGGCGAAGGCGACCAGGATGTTGAAGCGGGTCATGTTGCTTCAGATGGTGTGGTTCCTGTGCTTTTTCGCGGGCGGCGTGCTGATGGTGTGGACGGCCTGGAGGAACACGCACCTGCCCGCCACGTGCACGAGCGGGGTGCGGGCCACTGCGTCGGTGATCGCGAGCTGCGAGCACCACTCGTACCACTGGCCAGTGCTCCTGGTCCTGGTCGGGATCGCCGGGCTTTTCGTGACCGGGTACGTGGCGACGCGTCTGGCGGTCAAGTACCTAGGCGCCGGAGCGGCGGCCTTCTTACGGAGCGGGCGCCGCTTCATGGGACCGATGGATCCGCGTGCGGGCGGCCAGAACATGGGTGGGGGATTCCCCGGCTCGACCGGAGGCATGCCGCCTGGTTGTGATGCCGGCCTTCCACCTGGCACCCCGGGGTCGCCGTCGGGACCCCCGCTTACCTGACCGCAGTCCGGATCGCCGCTGGTCTGCTTCAGGGGAGCAAACGGCGGTAGCGCACCTCGGGATAGCGCTCACCGCCAATTTCGTACATCTTTCGCCCTCCGTCCGCGAGCCAGCCTTGATGCTCGTAGAACGCTCGCGCACGAATATTGTCGGCCAGCACCCAGAGCACTGCTTGGTGGTACCCGGTTCGCGTGAGCCACTCGATCCCGGCCGCCATGAGAGCGCTCCCGACACCTCGGCGCCAATGGGCGGGATCGACATAGCAGCCATGCACCTCACCGAGCGGCTCGCCCTGTTCGGCGTCACGGCAGGGCCCGCCGCCCAGCCAGCCGGCCAGTTCACCATCGAGCTCGCCGACGAGCACGAAGCGGTCTTCCGCCTCGGCGCCGAGGACGATCGTCTGCCAGCGCAAGGTGCGCTGGGCGAGCTCGGAGCCCAGACCCCGAAGCAGCTCGCTCGAGATCACATTCGCGTAGCCGGCCTGCCAGGACCGTATGTGCGAGGTCGCGATCACACCGGCATCGGCTACTTCTGCTTGGCGCACTAGAAGAGCCACGACTGATTCTGCCATTGTCGCGAGCGCCACGAGCATGCTGGGGTCCTCGATCAGTCCCTAGCCCCTTTGCGTATCGAACATATGTTCGTATACTGCGATCATGGCCTCGTATGCTCTTGCCGGGACGCCGTCACCGCCTGGTGGCCGACCGGCTACCGGCATCGCTTCGGAGGGTCCTCGTCCCCGCCCTGCTCCGGGCCCGTTGCCGGCCGAGCGGATTCTGCCCGTTCCCCCGGAGTTGGCCGGGCTGTTTCCAGGCGGCGGGCTCCCGAGGGGGGGCACAGTCCTGCTCGGGCCGGCGGTGGCGCCGGACACATTCCTCAGCCCTGCCCTCGGCACGTCCGGTCCCAGCTCAGCCGGGGCAAACCGGACGCCAGGATTGACGAGCTTGCTGTTATTGCTGCTAGCGGGCACGTCGTCTCTGGGGTACTGGTGCGCAGTGGCCGGCTTGCCAGAGCTCGGGCTTGCGGCAGCGGCCGAGCTGGGGGCCGATCTCGACCGTCTTGTCGTCGTGCCTCGCCCTGGCTCGGAAGGTCGCTGGCAAAGCGTCGTTGCGACGCTGCTCGAGACCGTCGATCTCGTCTGTCTCGCCCCGGACACCCCCGTGCGACCCGTTGACGCCAGGCGGCTCGCCGCTCGTGCGCGAGAGCGTTGTTCGACCTTGCTCGTACTCGACGCGGGCACTCCTACAGGTGTTGCGAGGGGGTTCTTCTCCGGCGGCCCTGCGCGACCGGGACGTGTCATGGCACGCTGGCCCGGCCCGTCGGACCTGCGTTGCGGCGTGAGAGAGTCGAGCTGGTCCGGGCTCGAGCGTGGTCACGGTCTGCTCAGCTCTCGGCAGCTCGAGGCTGAAGTCGGTGGTCGGGGTGCAGCCAGCCGACCGAGACGAGGCCTGTTGCGCCTCCCGGCTTGAGGTCAGTGGTGTCTCCGGTTCGCACCCTTGTCGTCTGGTGCCCTGATTGGCCACTTGTTGCTGCCGGGCTCTCCGACCGGCCGGCTGTTGTCCTCGCCGCCAACCGGGTGATCGCCTCCTCCGCGCCCGCCCGGGCGGAAGGGGTGCGTCTCGGGCAGCGCCGCAGGGAAGCACAGGCGTGCTGTCCGGAGCTCGTTGTGGTGGGCGAGGAACCGGCTCGGGACGCGCGCAGCTTCGAGCCCGTCGTCGTAGCGGTTGCGGGCTTCACGCCCCGGGTGGAGCTCACCAGGCCCGGGGTCTGTGCCCTACCTGTCCGGGCCCCCGCCCGTTACTTCGGTGGGGAGGCTTCGCTCGCTGAGCAGGTCTGTAACGCCGCGGCTGCGGCCGTCGGGGCCGTCGCAGGTGCGGCCGGCACTGCAGCCCCTGAGCCACCGTGCCAGGTGGGGATCGCCGACGGCCCGTTTGCTGCTCGGCTCGCCGCACGCGAAGGCGTGATCGTGCCTCGCGGTGCGACGCCGGAGTGGCTCGGTCACCTCGCGGTGGAGGTTCTCGGCCTGCCCATGCTCGCCGACGTGCTCCGGCGACTCGGGATCCGCACGCTGGGTGAGCTCGCCGAGTTGGACGAGGGTGCGGTGCTGGCCCGATTTGGTGCCGAAGGAGGTTTTGCCCACCGGCTTGCCCGGGGTCTCGACGAGCGACCACTCGCTCTCGGGGACCCTCCAGCGGACCTCACGGTTTGCCGGGCGCTCGACCCGCCTGCCGACCGGGCTGACGCCTTGGCCTTTGTTGCCGTAGGGCTTGCCGACGAGCTCGTCAGCCGCCTCGCTCCGCACGGGCTCGCAGCTACCCAGTTGCTTGTCGAGGCAGAGACAGAACATGGCGAGTCACTGCAGCGCTGGTGGAGAGGGGACCGCCCTTTCACCGCGCGAGCCATGGTGGACAGGGTCCGATGGCAGCTCGAGGGATGGCTGCAGGGACCGGTGATCACCGCCCCTACCGCCGGGGTCACCATGCTGCGGCTCACGGTCACCGGTGCAGTTCCCGACGACGGACGCCAGATGGACTTCGAAGGTCGTGTAGCCGGGGCAAGCCGGCAAGTCGAACGGGGTTTGGCGCGAGTCCAGGGCCTTCTCGGCCATGAGGCGGTCCTGACCGCTGTTCGCACGGGCGGGCGGGGGCCAGACGAACAGATCCGCCTCGTACCTTGGGGTGAGGAACCTGAGGAGGACCGTGGTGCCCGGGCCACCAGCACCAAGTCAGCTCGCCTGGGAGGTGGCGGAAAGCGAACCTCAGGGCGCGTCCGCCCGGGTCGCCGAACCACCGTGGTCACGGCAGGCACCCGGGAAGCGCCACCTTGGCCCGGTCGCCTCCCAGCGCCTTCGCCGGCTCTTGTCCATCCAGTGCCCGTTCCTGTCGAGCTCCTCGGCCCCGACGGGGCTCCGGTCGGGGTCACCGGACGTGGGCGGTGCACGTCAGTTCCTTCTCGCTTGGTGCTGTCGATTGCCGGTAGCCCGCCTATCGGGGTCATGGGCTGGTCGGGCCCGTGGCCGGCTGACGAGCGCTGGTGGGATCCCGCTGCTGCCAGGCGGAGGGCTCGTCTGCAGGTGCTGCTCGACGATGGGACCGCACATCTGCTTGTTATCGAGCAAGGACGGTGGCGTCTGGAAGCCACCTACGACTGACCCGGTTTTCGGATCCGACTGCCTGAAGAGATTCGTCGGCACGCTTGAATACTCTCAGCGGACTCACAGTTCCCGTGGAGGAAGAACTGAGTAGAGGGTCGCATGATCTGGGTATCGATACTCGAGTCGCGCCAGGCGAGCTCGGGACGGAGGGGTCTTGGCCCTGGCGCTCGGTGAGCGCTTGACCGGAGGTGAGTGTGATGGACGAACGTAACGACGAGCAGCGAGAGCAACAAACAGAGCCCCTGCCCCCTTGGACGGAGCCAGAGGCGACAGGCACCATGCCGCCGGAATCCTCGAGCACACCCTTCGGTCCCGGAGTCACGCAAGCTCCTTGGGCCGGGGCAGCTGACCAGGAGGCTTCGCCCGCCGGGGCACTAGGCGGCTACGTACCAGCGAGCAGCGCGCCCGGCGGCTACGGCCCCGATGGCCGCCCACCGTTCGGTTGGGGCCCCGATGCCTACCCGCCCGGTGGCTATCCGCCGCCTGGCTACGGACCCGGCGGCTACGGCCCAGCCGGCTACTCGCCAGAGACCAGCCCGCCGGGCGCCTACCCGCCGGGCGCCTACCCGCCTGGCAGTTACGGCCAGACTGCCAATCAGCCAGCCGAGCCGGATCGCCCGAAGCGGAGCCGGAAGGCTGCAGCCATTGCCGCTGCGGCACTCGTTCTGATCGGCGCCGGCGGTGGCGCGGCGATCGCCTATGCGTCCCGGCAGAACCAGGGCACGACAGCAGGATTGGCTACCTCGCCCGCTGGGCACTCGCTCACTACGGCCCAGATCGCCGCTGCGGTCGGTCCTGCCGTTGTCGACATCAACACGAACCTCGGCGAGGGGACGGGTATGATCGCCACCCCCAACGGCGAGATCATCACCAACAACCATGTTGTCGAGGGCGCGACCAGCATCAACGTCGTGATCGAAAACCGTGGCACCTACAAAGCAACCGTTGTCGGGACTGATGCGATAGCCGATGTGGCAGTCCTGCAGGTGAGCGGCGTGAGGGGTTTGCCGACGGTGAAATTCGGCAGCTTTTCAACCGTCAGGATCGGGAACCCCGTCGTGGCGATCGGTAACGCGGGTGGCCAAGGCTTCCCGTCGACGGTCACGGCCGGGGCGGTTACGGCCCTTGGCCGGACGATCACCGCTAGCGACCAAAATGGGGTCAGCGAGTCGCTGACAGGCCTGATCCAAATGGACGCCCTGATCGAGCCTGGGAATTCCGGCGGCCCATTGGTCAACTCGTCGGGGGACGTCATCGGCATGGACACTGCCGCAGCGAGTGCAGACGGGGCGACGCCGATAGGTTTCGCGCTGCCGATCAACCGGGTGCTGCAGATTGCGAATGACATCGAGCAGGGCAGGGGTGGTCAGGGGATCGTCATAGGCGTCGAGGCCCTCCTGGGAGTCGAGGGTCAGACAGTCTCCATTCAGGGTTCGGGATCAGCGACCGGCGCCGGCCTGGAGTATGTCGAGCCGGGGAGTCCCGCCTACGTGGCAGGCATTCAGGGAGGTGATGTCATCATCGCCTTCGACGGTCACGCGACTCCCACCATGAGCGAGTTGGCGACTCTCATACACAAGCTGCGTCCCGGAGATCGTGTGAAGGTCACCTTCGAGAGCTCGTACGGCGGTACCCAGACAGTCAACGTCACCCTCGCTACGGCGCCGCCTGCATAGTTCGTTCGTCTCTCTCCTCGGACGAGCGCCGTTTGGCCGTCTCGACGCCTAACCCGCCAGCGTCGAGGCGGCCGAGCCGCGTCCAAGGAAGGGGGGCGCATTCACGGGCTCTCCGGATTCGAGCGCGGCGTGATGGCCGAGCACGACACCGCCGCGGTCAGCGAGGGCGTTGACGACCGCCGCGCCGCACTCGATCGGCCAGATTCAAGCCCGTCCGAGCTGGCGCAACGTCTTGACGATCTCGGAAGTCAATAGATACAAGTCGAGCGAATCGGTTGCATCGAAGCGATGAAAGCCAAGTCGTTCCCACCATGTCAAGGTGGGCTCGGTCAGCGCAGTCACGACCACGGCCCGACATGCGACAGATTCGTTGAGTTCGGCGGCAGTCGCGAGCGCGTGCGCGACAAGGGCCGTCCCCACTCCAAGATTTGAATACCGACGGTCGACAGCGAGACGGCCGAGCAACAACGCGGGAACGGGGTTCGGTGCTAGTCGAGCGATCACAGTGGGGGCCGCCGAGATGTCGATCCCGGTCATCGACAGGGTTGCGTAAGCGACGACGAAGCCCTTTGTGTCGGCGATCACCCACGTCGCAGCGGTGTTACCTCGTCGATTCTGGCCCGCATAACGACGGAGCCATTCGTCGAGAATTGGCTCTCCGCAGTCGAAGTCGTCTCTGCGATGGCGTTTCGTATCGAGCGGCTCTGGCCGCCGGAGATCAGTCAATCCACGAGAACTTGAGCGGCCGTCCGAGCGCGGCGGCGAGCCGCTCGTTCACCTTGGCTGGTCTCTGGAGCGCTTCGGAGAACGCAATGGCGGCGCTTTGCGGCAACTCGATGAGCTGACGATCGACCATCAGTTCCTCGGCGCGCGACTCAGCCGCCTGGACGACGAAAGCCGACACCGACAGGCGCGAGGCAACAGCCGCCGCCTCGAGGCGACGCTTCGACTCGGAGTCAATCCGGATCTGGAGTCGCTCTTCCTTCATGTACTTACAATGGCAGTACAGTTTGACCTTGTCAAGCGAGAAGCTCGTCGGGATTCGATCGGCACTGCCCTCGAGTCGCTCGGCGACGGCACTCGCACAGATCATCTCCGAAGGGCGTCTTCACAGCCGCCCGCAGCGGACGGGCGTTCCTCAGGAGGGACGTTGCTGACCGGTGAACGGAGCCTTTTGCGTGGACGTCGTGCTGTCGGCTAACGATTCGGCGTCGGCCGCAGCGGCGCCGTTGCCAGTGAGCTCCTCGGAGGCGGCCGTGTTGGCGCCCCAAGGGCTTGGCCCCGGTCCGGGCTCGGTCGGCAACTCAACAACGAAGGTGGCGCCGCCGCCGGGAGTCTCCATGATCGAGACGCGTCCACCGTGAGCATCGGCAACGGCCGCCACGATGGAGAGACCCAACCCGGCGCCGCCGTGTGCACGGACCCGGGCGGGGTCCGATCGCCAAAAACGTTCGAATACGTGTGCAGCGACCTCGGGCGTGATCCCGGTGCCGTGGTCGACAACAAAGATCTTGGCGCGGGAGGGAGCGAGGCCTTGCGAAGGCTCGAGGAGGGCAATGATCTCGAGGGGACTACCGTCCGGTGTGTAGGCGAGAGCGTTCGAAACGAGGTTCCCCAGGAGCTGGCGGAGGCGTCCCTCGTCCCCGATGATCAGGCACGAGGACGGAGCCTCGCGTGTCACCGTGCGCGACGGGTCTATGGCTCGGGCGTCCTGGGCAGCGTCCGCGACAAGCGTCGTCAAGTCGACAGGCTCTCGCTCGAGCGGGCGTCCTTGGTCGAGGCGCGCGAGCAGCAGCAAGTCGTCGACGAGGCCTGCCATCCGGGTCGACTCGCTGTCGATTCGCCGCATCGCCGTGTCGAGGTCGGCTGGGCGGTCGGCCAATCCGTGCTGGAACAGCTCCGCGTAGCCCCGGATAGAGGTGAGCGGCGTCCTCAGCTCGTGCGACGCGTCAGCCACGAAACGTCTAAGCCGTGCCTCGGACGCCTCCCGCTCCCTGAACGCCGTCTCGATACGGCCCAACATCACGTTGAGGGCTCGGCCCAGCCGTCCGACCTCGGTGCGGTTGTCGGTCTCCCCGACGCGCTGGCTCAAGTCGCCAGCCGCGATCTCGCCGGCAGTGTCGGCCATCTTCTGGAGAGGGCGCAGGCTGAGCCGGATGACCAGCCAGGCCGCGGCCGCAAGGGCGATCAGGACCGCGCCGCTCACCAGGAGCTCGAGCTCGAGTAGGCGATGCAGTGCCCCGTCGGTTCCGGTGAGCGGTATCGCCTCTACGAGCACGTTGCCGTTGGTCAAGCTGGCTTCCAGCACTCGGTAGGAATCAATACTGCCGGTGCCTGGCACGGTCCGGTAGACGGGCGCACCGCCCGAGGCGTCGGCGGCCAGGCTCGCGAGCGACGCGGGAAGCAACGGAGAGGATTGGGCGGTGGCACTGAACGACGTCCAGGGCAAGAGCCGTTGGCCGCTCGGGCTCAACTCCGTGGCCAGCGTGCCCGGTGTCACAGCTTGGTTTTCGAAATCGGATCCGGGGCCGCCGAGTGGATTGGAGAAGCCGAGGTTTCGCGCCACCAGATTCGCCGACCTGAAGAGTTGCTGATCGAGTTGCCCGACGGCATAGCTACGAAAGGAGGCGTACGTGATGGCATCGGTGGTGACCAAGGCAACGATTACGAATGCGCACAGGACGGCGATGAGCCGGACCTTCAACGACACGAGCAGCCCCAGATGCCGTTGTTGACCCCGGAGAGCCACACGTGAGAGGACATTCTCGTCAGTTGCGCGGCGGGCGGAGCACGTATCCAACGCCGCGCACGGTGTGGATCAGATGCGGCTCGGTGAAATCGACCTTCTTGCGGAGGTAGCTGACGTAGGTCTCGAGCACACCGGCGTCGCCGCCAAAGTCGTAGTTCCAGACGTGGTCGAGGAGCTGGGATCGGGTGAGCACCCGACGCGGGTTCGAGAGCAGGTAGCGAAGCAACCTGTATTCGGTTGCCGTCAGGTCGATGAGCTGGCCGGCGCGTCGCACTTCGTGAGCGTCGTCATCCATCTCGAGGTCCGCGAGCTGGAGCAGTTCGCGGGCGGGTCCACCCTTGCCGGCGCGGCGAAGGATGGCCTGGGTGCGAGCGACGAGCTCGGCCACGCTGAACGGCTTGGTCACGTAGTCGTCACCACCGATCGTCAGGCCCCGGACTTTGTCCTCGGTCGCGTCGCGAGCCGTGAGGAAGAGCACTGGGATGTCGCGCCGGTCACGCCGGAGGCGCTCAGCAATGTTGAACCCGTCGATGTCGGGAAGCATCACATCGAGCAGGATGAGGTCGGGTCGGAACGAATCGATCTGCTCGAGCGCCCCGTATCCGCTGGATGCGGTCTGGACGTCGAATCCTTCGTAACGAAGCGCCATCGAGACGAGCTCGGTGATGGACTCCTCGTCGTCGACGACGAGGACACGGGGGAGCGGTTCTCCTGCTGCCACCTTCACATTGTGGTCGATATTGCTGGGAGTTTGCTGAGAATTCCGCATGGAGGCCGCCGCGCGACGCGTGCCACCAGGTCGACTCTGCGGAGAGGTACCCCGAACATATGTTCGATCAGTGTCACTATCCTGGATCCGTGGTTGGGTACGCAGAGCTCCATTGCCATTCAAATTTCAGTTTTCTCGACGGTGCTTCTTACCCCGAGGAACTTGTCGCGGAAGCCGCCCGGCTCGAGCTTGGAGCTCTGGCACTGACCGATCACGACGGGTTCTACGGCGTGGTGCGCTTTGCCGAGGCAGCAAAGGAGGTGGGGGTGGCCACCGTCTTCGGTGCCGAGCTCACCCTTGCCGGCCGCGGACCAGACTTGATCGGCAACCCGGTCGTCCCAGCGGCGCCGCGTACCGGGACCCCTGATCCGTCCGGGTCCCACCTGATCGTTCTCGCCCGCGACCCGGAGGGCTACTCCCGTCTTGCCCGCTCCATCAGTGAGGGCAATCTCGCCGGTGGCGGGAAAGGCCGCCCTCGCCACGACATCGACCGACTGGCCGATCTGGCGGGAGGCCACTTCCTCATCTTGACGGGTTGTCGCAAGGGAGCGGTGCCTGCCGCGCTTGTGGAAGCCGGTCCTGTCGCGGCGGCCAGGGAGCTCGACCGGCTCATCGACCGGTTCGGTACCGAGAGCGTCGTCGTCGAGCTGTTCGACCACGATGACCCGCTCGACTCGGCGCGCAACGACGCCCTTGCTGCTCTCGCCGTGCGCAGGGACCTCGGCATCGTCGCGACGAACGTCGTCCACCACGCCCAACCCGCGGGCCGCCGCCTCGCCTCGGTGCTCGCCTCGGTTCGCTCAGGACGCCCACTTGATGAGCTCGACGGCTGGTTACCCGCCGCGGGGGCGGCCTATCTGCGCTCGGGGGCCGAGCAGGCAAGGCGTTTCGCCCGTTACCCGGGGGCCGTCGAGCAAGCCGGCGAGCTCGGGCGGGCATGCGCTTTTGACCTCCACCTCGTTGCCCCCAAGCTTCCCGACTTTCCCGTGCCTGCGGGCCAAAGCGAGATGACGTTCCTGCGCCAGCTAGTCAAGGAGGGGGCGAGCCAGCGCTACGGCCCAGCAGGAGCTGAGCGGGTGCCCGGCGCGTGGCGACAGCTGGAGCATGAATTGGCGATGATCGAGGAGCTGGGCTTTGCCGGTTACTTCCTCGTTGTCTGGGACATCGTCGAGTTCTGCCGACGGTCGGGGATCTACTGCCAGGGACGAGGTTCCGCAGCCAGCTCGGCCGTGTGTTACGTGCTCGGGATCACCAACGCCGACGCCGTCGCTCTCGGCCTTTTGTTCGAGAGGTTCCTGTCACCCGAACGCGACGGGCCACCCGACATCGACGTGGACATCGAGAGCGGGCGGCGCGAGGAGGTCATCCAGTACGTCTATGGGCGCTACGGACGTGAGCGGGCCGCGCTCGTGGCCGTAGTCGTGAGCTACCGGGCCCGGTCCGCCGTGCGGGATGCTGCCAAGGCGCTCGGCCACTCACCCGGGCAGGTTGACGCCTGGGCGCGACGCATCGAGCGGTGGGGATCACTTGGTGACGGCCACCACTCGACCGCGCCACATCGCAAGGACCGCTGGACGTGGTGGAGCGCTTCAGCGGATGGCGAGGCTGCACGGCGCGATGCCGTGAAAGGCGAGACCGGCGATGGCCGGCCTGGTCGTGACGACGTCGCTGCCGAGCCCGGCCCTGAGCAGGTAGCGAGCGAGCTCGGGATCCCGACCCGGGTGCTGGCGGTGGCGACCGAGCTGGAGGGCTTTCCCCGCCATCTCGGCATCCACCCCGGCGGCATGGTGATCTGCGACCGTCCGGTCTCAGAGGTCTGCCCGGTCGAGTGGGCCCGCATGGAGAACCGGACCGTGCTCCAGTGGGACAAGGACGACTGCGCGGCCGTCGGCCTCGTGAAGTTCGATCTCCTCGGTCTCGGGATGCTCGAGGCGATCCACCGGGCGGTTGACACCATCGGCGCCTACCACCACGACGAGATCGACCTCGCGATGATCTCCCAGGAAGAGGCTGTCTACGACCTGTTGTGCCGTGGCGACTCGGTGGGGATCTTCCAGGTGGAGAGCCGGGCTCAGATGGCCACGCTGCCCCGGTTACGGCCCCGCTGTTTCTACGACCTCGTCGTCGAGGTGGCTCTCATCCGCCCCGGCCCTATCCAGGGAGGATCGGTTCATCCCTACCTGCGCCGGCGTAACGGGGCAGAGGCGGTTACGTACCTGCATCCGTGTTTTGAGCGCAGCCTGGCGAAGACCCTCGGGGTGCCGCTGTTCCAAGAACAGCTCATGCAGATGGCGATCGATGCCGCCGGCTTTTCGGCTGCCGAGGCCGATCAACTCCGTCAAGCCATGGGCTCAAAGCGCTCCGCTTCGCGCATGGAACGCCTCCGCTCCCGCCTGTATACGGGGATGGCCGAGCGGGGGATCACCGGCCAGATCGCGGACACAATCTGGGAGCAGCTGGCGGCATTCGCCAACTTCGGCTTCCCCGAGAGCCACTCGGTGTCCTTCGCCTACCTCGTATATGTGAGCGCGTGGCTGAAGTTGCACTACCCGGCTGCGTTTCTCGCAGCACTGCTCAACTCCCAGCCCATGGGCTTCTGGGCGCCCCATACCCTTGTCGCGGATGCCCGGCGCCACGGGGTCGTCGTCCTCGGCCCGGACGTGAACTCGAGCGAGGCGGGGGCCTCGCTCGAACCTGGGACGACACCCGACCCGTTGGTACGGCTTGGGCTCGCCTCGGTGAAGGGGATCGGTTCCGACCTCGCCGACAAGATCGCGGCCAGCCGGCCATATGCGGACATGGAGGAGCTCGTGCGCCGGAGCGGCATCGGCCGCCCCGCGCTCGAAGCTCTCGCCACTTCGGGAGCACTCGCTGGGCTTGGCGGAGCCTCAACCCGCGCTGCCCGCAACGGAGCTGCAGCCAGCGCCGGTAGGGCCGGAGTCCGTCCGCTCACCCGTCGCGAGGCACTCTGGGCGGCAGGTGCAGCCGTTGAGGCGCGTCCTGACCGTCTTCCCGGCACCGTGGTCGGGACGAATGCCCCACTTCTTCCCGAGATGGACGAGATCGAGGAGATGTCCGCCGACCTGCAGACACTTGGGCTGTCACCGGGCTCGTCCCCGATGTCCTTTGCCCGGGCGAGGCTCGCCAGCCGAGGGGTGATCCCGAACGCCGAGCTTGTGAGGGTGCCCGATGGCGCGAAGGTCCTCGTTGCCGGTGTGGTCACCCATCGGCAACGGCCGGCTACGGCGGGCGGGACGACGTTTCTCAACTTGGAAGACGAGACAGGGCTCGTGAACGTCATCTGCTCGCCAGGATGCTGGACCCGCTATCGCAAGGCGGCGCGCTCGGCGGTGGTGCTACTCGTACGTGGGCGGCTCGAACGGGGAGAGGGGGCCGACCCAGAGGCACCGTCGTCCTCGAACGTAGTGGCGGAGTACTTAGAGGAGATCGACCTAGCGATGGCGGTCGGCCCTTCGAGGGACTTCCACTGAAGCGCCGGTTGCGCCGGGCGGGCTCGGCCTCCGGCGCCAAGCTTCTCAAACCCTTGTCCTCATATTTAGTGATAAATTCTGCGGACCACGTGTCCGCGGATGCTCGGCACGACGGTGGAGTGCGTGAGTACGACGCGTGCTTGCGAGAGGCTAGGTTTCCTACCCGTCACGGCCCACCGGCGTAACTCGCTGGACGGAGGGTGCCTCTGAGAGATTCGCTTCGGGGCCGCGACCTAAGACCGAAGGCGTACCGAACGCCGCCAAGCCTCGAGACGGAGACGCGGGACGTATGAATGTGTTCTTCAATGGCCTTGGACGCTTCACCGTCCGATTTCGCTGGTTCATCGTTGTCGTGTGGATCGTCGGGACGGTCGCGTCGGTTCACTTCCTGCCGTCGCTCGGAAGCCAGGTCAACAACGACAACTCGGCATTCCTGCCTGCCAGCGCGCCGAGCACGGTCGCCGGCAACCTCGCTGAGCCGCTGGTCGGCAAGGCATCGCTGGTGCCGGTCATCATCATCGGCGTCAGCCAAGACGGTCCGATCAGCGCTGCGGACACCCAAGCGATCACCCGCCTCGCCGTTGATGCCAAGAAGGTCCCGAAGGTCGTGTCCGTGCAGTACGTCGGCACCTCCGAGAATGGGCGTGCGGTGCAACTCCTCGTCGAGGCGAACATAGCCGGGTTCAGCCCTGGGCCCTCGGCGGACGTGGTCAATGGGTTGTCGGCCGCGTTCGCGAAGGCCGGAGCGCCCCCTGGCATCAAGTTCCACCTGGCCGGTGCCGTGGCCACCAATGTCGCGCAGCAGAAGCAGTCAAACTCGACCGGGAACAAGACGCAATTGCTGTCGATCCTGTTCATCATCGTGCTGCTGCTGTTCGTCTTCCGCTCGGTGTTGGCGCCTCTGATCACGTTGCTGCCTGCGGCGGTCGTCCTGCAGTTGTCGGGTTCGCTCATCGGCGAGCTTGGCTCTCACGGGCTCAAGATCTCTCAGATCACCCAGTTGCTCCTGATCGTTCTCATCCTCGGGGCAGGGACCGACTACGGGCTATTCCTCGTGTTCCGCGTCCGGGAAGGCCTCCGATCCGGCCTGCCGGCGAACGACGCCGTGGCCCGTGCGGTCGCACGAGTCGGTGAGTCGATCTCCGCATCGGCCGGGACCGTCATCCTGGCGTTGTTGACCTTGTTGTTCGCGAGCTTCGGGATCTACCACGACCTCGGCGTCCCGCTCGCGATCGGGATCGCCGTGATGCTCGTCGCTGGGATCACGCTGCTGCCCGCACTGCTCGCGATACTCGGGCGCGCCGTGTTCTGGCCCGCGAAGATCGTCCCAGGCGAGGCGAACAAGAGTTGGTGGGGCAAGGTCGCCCAGCGTGTCATCGCTCGCCCGGCGCACACCCTCGCTGTCGGTGTCATCGTTTTCGGCGCACTCGCGTTCGGGTCGCTTCTCTACTCTCCGGCGGGATTCGGCGGAGCTACCGCGGCTCCGAACGGGAGTGACGCGGCCGCCGGCAATGCGGCACTGATGAAGTACTTCCCCCAAGCGAGCTCGAACCCGACGAACCTCATCTTGAGGCTCGCCGCCCCGGTATGGCAGGACCCGGCTACGGTCGTGAAAGCCGAGAAGGAACTGCAAGCGACCGGCCTCTTCAACGCTCTGCCGGGGCCGCTCGATCCTGCCGGCACGCCGATCTCGCCGGCGGTCTACTCGCGCCTGCACGCGGCGCTCGGCAATCCCCTGTTGCTCCCCGCGTTGCCGGCTCCCGGCTCACCCGGTGCGAAGGTGCCGACGCTGACGTACGACTTGTACCGCGCAACGGCGCGTTTTGTGAGCCCAGACGGGCACACGATCCAGTTCGAGGCAGGGCTCACGGCCGGTGATGCCGCCTCGACGCCGGCGCTGAACGCGGTGCCCGGCATCCGCACCGCCTTGACGACGGTCCAGCACAGTATCGGTGCGACCGCAAGCGGTGTAGCCGGCGAGGCCCCGGCTCTCTACGACGTGAGCTCGATCTCCGACAGCGACCTCATCCACATCGTCCCGATCGCCATCATCGCGATCGGGCTCCTGCTCGCGCTGGTCCTGCGCAGCTTCGTGGCTCCCCTCTACCTCATCGCGAGCGTGATGTTGTCTTACCTGGCGGCACTCGGCCTGGCGTCGATCCTGTTCATCAAGCTTGGCGGTAGCGGTGGCCTCACCTTCCTCTTACCCTTCTTGATGTTCATCTTCCTCTTAGCCCTGGGCGAGGATTACAACATCCTCGTCATGACGCGCATCCGGGAGGAGGCACACCAACACCGTCTTCGCGACGCCGTCGTGATCGCGGTCGGCGCGTCGGGCCCGACCATCACCTCGGCGGGACTCGTTCTTGCGGGGACGTTCCTGGTGCTTGCCGTCACAGCGGGAGGCCAGCCGGGCGGGAGCCAAATCCGCGACATCGGCATCGGCCTGGCGCTCGGCATCTTGATGGACACGTTCCTCGTGCGGAGCTTGCTCGTGCCCTCGACGGTGTCGCTGCTCGGTCGTTGGAACTGGTGGCCGGGCAAGCTGGCGGAGATGGACCTGGCCGGTCCCGCGACTTCGGGCGAGGGGGATCTCGCCCGACCCGCGCCGGGAGGACAAGCCGGGGTTTCGCCAGCACCTGACTGACGTTCTACGCCTCGAAGTGCACCTCATCAACGTCACCTGAGCGGGGAGTGAGGGTTCCAGTGGCGTCGGCGACCCTGCGGCCGGCCTGCGGGCTCTAGCCGACGGGCGGAGGGTACGTCTGGTCCGGTCGCGCCGTCCCCGGCGGAGGCTGCTGGGACGCCGATCGAGCGTCACCGGTCCATCGGCTCCCGTCCCACCACCGAACCTTGGTCGCGTCAACGGCGTCCGGGTACCAGCCAGGCGGCGGAAGAGGAGCGTCTTGACCGCGGTAGTACGCAAGCGCAGCTGCCTGCTGGTAGCCCGCCACAGGTATGCCTTGATTTCCGGTGGAAGCGCGCCAGAGCTCAGAAGCGCGGTGCCTGCGGGAGGCCTCGATGCAAGCCCAGACGATCGAGACGATCCAGGCCACGATCGCGGTGACGCCAAATGTGAAATAGCCGGCAGCCGCCACCAAGATCAGGACCAGCGCGGGCACCACCTTCACGTACAGCAGGCCGAGCGGACCGAAGAACAGGGTGAGAAAGAAGGCGAGCACCGGCGACTTGTCGACGGGAACGCGATTGGGCTGGAGCCCGGGTGGAAGAGTCCCCATGTGAGGAGTCTCTCAGGTTTTCGTGGCCGCTCGGCGACTCGACGGGCTCTCCGCGAACTGTGCGGGCACCTGCTTCCCGCCGTGCTTGCCTGTGGGCTACCCGGCGCCCGGCCCTCAGGTTTCCCATCGCTCGTCTACCGGAGCTACCGCAGAGTCGGGAGGCGACGGGCCGTCAGTGGCCATTTCCACTGCTGACCGCTCGACCTCGTTCTCGTTTCTCCACGGTCGCGTACGCGCCGTCCAGATAGCCGAGACGAGGAGAGCCGTTACGCACAGGATCCACCCGAGCGCCGTCGTGCTCACCCCGATGTACTTGAGTCCTGAGGCGAAGATGACGAACGTGATGATCGGGCGCACGATCCGGTCGGGAGCCCTCGAGGAGAGAAAAGACCCGACGAGCACCGCCGGAACGCTCCCGACGATGATGGAGGTCGTCACCGAGAATTCCACATGGCCAAAGGCCAACGCACCGAGTGCCGCTGCACCGGTCAGCGGTACTGCTTGGGTGAGATCAGTACCGACAAGCTGGTTGGCTCCGAGAAGCGGGTAGACGAACAGCAACAGGACGATGATCAACGACCCGGAGCCAACAGAGGTGATCCCGACGATGATCCCTCCGAGCATCCCGATTGCGACTGTGGGAATCGGACGGACGACAACCTCGTGCACCACGGCCGAGCGGACGTGACCAGCACGACGGTCAAGGATGTAGCGCAGTGTCATCGCTGCGGCGCCGATCAGAAGGGCCGCGCCAAGCGCCCGTTCCACGTTGTCCTGAGCGACATGGGACTGGCCCATCCGGTGGAGGAGATACGCGCCGAGAAAGGCCATCGGAACCGAACCCGTGACCATCCAGCCGACAAGGCGGAGATTGACCGTTCCTTTGCGGAGGTGCACCGCGGCTCCGAAGGGGCGCATCACGACGGCGGCGACGAGGTCGCTCGAGATTGCGGTCGATGGCTTGACTGCGAACAGCAGGATCAACATCGGCGTCATGAGGGCGCCGCCTCCCGCGCCGGTCATGCCGACCAGGAAGCCGACGATGGCACTTCCGAGCACGATGTAAGGATTCAAATCCGGCCGTCCCCCATCCCCTCAGGTCGAGATCTCCAGATGCTGTGCCTACCGTGGCGCTGCTGAACAAGGCGCCGCGGGGCCGAGAGGTTAGGTTAGGGCACCGGCGCTTCACCAGCTCTCAAGCGCCCCGAGAAGCTCCTTTGATCCTATGGGGCGGTCGTCGCGAGCCGGCGTGGCCATAGACAAAGAGACGTGTCATCAGAGATGGTCGCGGTCCACCTCGTCCGTTCCCTGCTTGGTCGTGGTGACGTGCCCCGGGTCGAGGTCCTCGAACCGGATGAATTCCACGTGTTCTCTGAGAAAGGTAGGAGTCGGCACGTGCCCGGCGTTCAGCCTCGTCTTCGCAGCTTCTCTCTGCTCGACGAACGCGGGACTGTCGATGATGTCGAGCACTCGATCCAGGGGCACAACGACCGATATGCCCGTGTTCAACGGCTCCTCTGCCCACTCGCCAATCCCGTCAGGGTCGTTCTTGGTTGTGGGAAAGAACCCGTGGACGAGGCCCATGAGGTAGGTTCTCCCGGCCGTCCCGATCCCTGCCGGGGTGATCCCGACGTTGCCCGTGGCACCGGCATGAAGCGGTAGAAGGTGAACGAAGGCAGGCGAGCCGCTGAGACCGCCCAGCGACCTCACCTCGACCAGATAAGCGGAGTCTTCACCTGTCATGAGGTGGATCGGGTCCCCGGGAAAGGCCGCGATGTTCCCCACTCGCACGATCGGCAGAACTCGGGACTTGCCTGGGTGCGAGATCAGCAGGCCCGTGATGAACACATCCTCACCCGGCGTGACGCTATGTCGCTTGATGAACTCTGCCGTGGCACCGTTGCGGACCGGGTAGTAGAGGTAGTCGAAGGTATGCATGTTCAGGGCGAGCGGGAGCACCGCTACGTCCGCTGTTTGGTGACATACCCACTCCTCAGGCGGTATCTCGAGGTGCATCGAGCCTGCGTGGCGCATGTTGACCCGCAACCAGGTCTTGTGGAAAGGCCCGTTCTCCAGGTGGTCGAACGGCTGAACGCAGTGCTTCGCGGTGACCACGTAGACAGCGGCTGCGTCATGCACGCCGAGCGGGTCACCAACGAAGAACGCGGCACCGACTCCGCGCGAATGGCCTCGTTGACCACCCACGACGCACACGCACTTGCGTAGCTCATGCGGGACCTGCACCAACTTCAAATTATCCCATTAGACGGGGCACGGATCTGGTCGGGTCTCTGAACCGGTTAGCTGCTCTCGGTCGCCGCCAGGATGGCGGAGACCGAGCGGTCGACATCGGCCTCGGTGGTGCGCCAGCTTGACACCGAGATGCGCATGAGGCGCTGGCCGTGCCAGGTGGTGGCGCCCATCCAGCACTCTCCTGAGCGTTGGACGTTCTCGATGATCCGGTCGGTGCGCTCGTCGTCGCCGAAGCCGACGAGGACTTGATTGAGCACGACGTCGTTGGCGATCGTGACGTTGTCGATGGCGCTGAGCTGCTCGGCAAAGCGGCGAGCCAAGGCGCAGCATCGTTCGACAAGCTCTGCGACGCCAGTGCGGCCGAGCTGCCGCAGGGCGGCCCAGGTGGCGAACCCGCGGGCCCGGCGCGACGACTCGAGCACGTAATCACCCGGCGCCCGCAGCCCACCCTGGCCCTGTCCGGTCAAGTAAGCGGCGGTATAGGACATGGTGGCTGCGTGAGCACGGGGATGGGCGCAGAAGGCGTAGCCGACGTCGTAGGGGACATTGAGCCATTTATGGCCATCGGTCGCCCACGAGTCGGCCGCCTCGATTCCGGCGGTGAGGTGGCGGGTGCCAGGGTTAGCTGCCGCCCACAGCCCGAAGGCACCGTCGACGTGGACCCAGGCCCGGTGGTCATGAGCTTCGGCGATCGCCGCGGTGAAATCGTCGAAAGCTCCACTGTTCACGTTGCCCGCCTGGAGACAGACGATCGTCGGACCGTCCGAACCGCTGGCGAGGACCTGTGCGAGGTCGGCGAGGTCGATCGCCCCCTGGGCGTCGGTGGTCACCGGTTCAAGAGCCCCAGCTCCCAGTCCCAAAAGACGCAGGGCCCGATCAATGGTGGCGTGGCGCTCGCCGGTGGCGACCACCCGCACCGCCGGCCCGCCGAGGAGCCCACGCTGCTCGACGTCCCAACCAGCCTCGGCCAACACGTGGTGACGGGCCGCGGCGAGCGCCACGGTATTGGCGCCCTGCCCACCGGTCACGAAGCCGAACGATGCGCCGGCCGGCAAGCCCAACAGCTCCTTCAGCCAACCGCCGGCCACGTCCTCGACCACCGCGGCAGCCGGTGAGGTGAACGCGTTGAAGGCCGGCTGGTCCCATCCGCTGGTCAACACGTCCGCGGCCGTCGCCGCATCGAGCGCGCCACCGACGACGAACCCGAAGTAGCGAGGACCGGTCGTGGCGACCAGGGCCGGCTCGACGGCGGCGACCAATTCGTCGATCACCACGGCGGGCGGGGTAGGTCCTTCGGCCAACGAGCTCAGAGCGGCCCGCACGGCCTCGAGGTCAACATCGCTTGGGAACACCGGCCGCTCGGCCACCTTTTCGCGATGGTCAGCGGCCCGCGCCGCGGCATTGGTCAGCAGATCGAGAAGAGAATCCATTCTCTGATTATCGTCGCCAGCCTGGGTACCGAGTTTGCAGAACGTTTGGGAAGAACACGCGCGCACCTGAGAGCCGTTCCGGGTTCTCGTGCGCTGGTCCCAGAACGAGGTGATCCTCTCAGGGTGACGTGGTCAGCGGGCTACTCGAGCGAATCCGGGTCCACGCCGGTGCCGCCTGCAGCGTTGCTCGCATATGAGGCCAGTGCAAAACGCAATACGTTGACAGCTTCGTCGCCACTCCACAGCATCGGGCCTTCACCTGTGTGGAGCCAACGTAGCCAGTGGTGGCCCGAATCCCTGAAGCTACTGGCCCAATCGTCGTCGAGTGCGTGGTAGGAGCGCATCTCCCCATCGACGTAGACCTCTAGGCTCGGCTGTTGGATGCCGCGGGCGGTACACCGGTTGACCCGCGCGTAGCCGCGGCGGCCGGTGATCTCCCAACGCTCGTCGTTGGTGTAGTAGTCGGAGCGCAGGTACATGTCGATCGCAAGTGTGATGTCCCACACACCGCGGATCCCACTGTGGTGTTCCCACACGAGGGTCGTGGGTGCGTCGACCTCGATGCCGGGAATGACTTCGGTCGTGCCCACCCACGCCCGCACTTCCCTGACCGGACCGAAGAGCCAGATTGCCGTCGAGAGCTTGTGCCAGCCGTCATCGAAAACGAGAGTGCCGCGGCCACGTCGCATCTGCTGGAACTGCCACTCGTAGGTGCTCCCCGGGACGTCCCAGCCACCGCGGCCGCTGGCCACCATCTTCATGTGGTACCCGGTCACCTCGCCGAGCTCGCCTGACGCGACTATCTCCTTGAGCTTTACGAGCGGTTCGTAAAAGATGTAGTTGTCCATTACCCGCAGCAGCCGACCGCCCGCTGCGGCCGCGCCGAGCATGCGGTTCGCGTCGGCAAGGTCATTGCAGATCGGCTTTTGCAGGTTGACGTGCCAGCCGTAGCCCACGAGCTCGGCGACGCCGTCTGCATGCAACGGAATCGGCAGCAGAACCTCGACGGCGTCGACCTCGAGACCACTAGCCGCCAGTTCGGCAGCTGAGGTGAATGTGCGGGCGGCTGGCCAGTCGGCCCGGCGTTGGGCGCGGCGCTCCTCGCTCGGATCGACAAGCGCCACGACCTCGACATCGGGATTGTCGACATAGGCGCGCACGTTGAGGTCATAGATGCGGCCCAGGCCCACGAACGCGGCCCGTACAGGCCGTTCATAAGGTGCAAAGCTCATATTCGGCCCGACTCCTGGCATCGGCCAATAGTAAGCGCGGACCGGAACGGCGCCCACGTTCGGGGAAGCTGTGAGGACTACCTTGTCGACGGCACGACCTGGCGTCCTGTCCTGCCTGGGAGGTGACCGCCTCGCTCCTCACCGTGGCTTCGGTCATTGGTCAGAGGCATGCCCGCACCTTCGAGCGGTGTATCCGGAAGAGCCTTCAACGAAGAGGTCAAGTCCGGATATAGCGTTGGGCATGCCTGCGACTGGTCATGTCACAGCTTTCGCTCTCACCGCACTTGTGATCATCGTCATCCCAGGTCCGAGTGTCACGTTCATCGTCGCTCGCGCGCTGGCCTATGGACGCAAAGCCGCCGTGCTCACGGTCGTCGGCAACACCTTCGGCGAATACATCCAAGTCGTGGCCGTGGCATTCGGGATCGGCGCGGTCGCCGAGCGTTCAGTGGCGGTGCTGACAGCTCTGAAGCTGTTCGGCGCCGCCTACCTCGTCTACCTGGGTGTGAGAACGATCCGTGATCGCCGGTCACTGCTCACGATGCTGCATCCAGCAGAAACTCCGTCACGGCGTCGCTTCTTGTTGCAGGGCTTCGTCGTCGGGGTCACCAATCCTAAGACGGTCGTATTCCTTGTTGCCATCCTCCCGCTGTTCGTCAGTCGAGCCGACGGGAGTCTTTCGGGTCAGATCTTGGTGCTGGGGGCCGTGTTCTCCGCCATCGCTCTGGTTTGCGACAACGCCTGGGGCTTGTTCGCAGGGACGGTCCGGCTGTGGTTCGCAAAGTCACCAAGGCGAGTAGAGCTCATCGGTGGCATCGGCGGCTTGGCCATCATCGCTGTCGGTGTTCGACTTGCCCTTACCGGGCGCAAGGACTGAGCCGAGCCACGGGCCGAGCCCTACTGCGGTCTCAGCAGCCGGAGCATCTCCCGCCGCCAGGCAGACCGAGCACGGGCGGCCTCGACGGTATCGGGGTGAACCAAACGGGTGACCTTCGGTCCGCCGGGTTCCCGGTGGAACGCGGACGCTCGCTCCTCGACCTCTCTGTCCGCCTTGGTGTAGTGAGCGCGCTGGAGCAGGTAGCCGTTCCAGGAAGGCACGAGGAAGGTCTCGAAGAACTTGCCGTGTGCGGTCACGTCCTGGTAGACACCCCAACGCGTCCCGCCGAGGCGCCGCCTCACGATTCGCAGCTCAGCCATGGAGCATAAGAAGTCGTCGACATCGTCCCCGTCGACGCGGTACTCGATGAGGATCAGGACCGGTCCGTCTTCGGGGTGGACGTGCTCTCCGATGGCGAGCGTTGGGCTCGCGACGAGCTGCAACGAGGAGCGGTCTACGACCGGCAAGCGGTACCGGGGGATGAGGAGGATGCCCGGCACGAGGGTGAAGGCTGCGATCAGCAGCGTTTCGCGCAGCGGCAGGAACGTGTCTATGACGCCGAAGCCGAGCCCGCCGAGAACAAACGGCCCCTGTAGCACGACGTAGTAAAGCGACAGCGAGCGAGTCTGCACCCACTCCGGAGTCACCTGGCGTGCGGCGATGACGAAGGCCACGGTCGCCCACACCCACGACGCGCCGGTGACGCCGAGCACGGGCACAGCCGCCCAGCGCGTCGGCCAGACGACCAGGGCAATCAAGGCGAGAGCGTTGGCGAGCGTGGCGGCGGCGACGATGGCGTCCAGGTGGAGGTGACCCTGCAGGCGGGGAAGAACGAGGGCCGCGAACATGGCGCCCACTCCGCTGACCGCCAGTATGAGGCCGTAGCCGAAGGCCGAGACGTGCAGGTAGTGAGCGGCGAAGAGCGGAAGCAACGCTCCGAGCGCCGCCGCCGGCGTGACGTAGAGCGCCGTGCGGGCGGCGATGGCCCGCAGGCCTGGCGTGTTCGAGAAGTACCGCCACCCGGACGAAATCGCACCTAGGAGGCTTTCTGCAGCCGACCCGCCCGGCGTGGACAAGCGGAGGTCGTCCCTCCCCCGCCACATGAGGAGGAAACCGACGAGGGGAACCATGACAGCGCCACAGAGGGCGAAGAACACCGTGGTGCCCGCGTCCCTTAGGACTGCGCCGCCGAGCACCGGTCCCACAACCTGGCCGATGTTCCACTGGAAGCTGTCCAGGCTGAGAGCGACGGGGACCAGGTCGGGCGGCACGAGGCTGCCGATCGTCGTCCACCACGACGGCGAGGACGTCCCGCCGGCGATGCCCATGCCAGCGAGCCCGATCAGGAGCGTCGCCGGAGTCAGCAGCTGAGACGATGACATCAGAACGAGGAACGCCACCGAACCGATGAGCAGGATCTTCGCCACGAGCAGCACGGCGCGACGGTCCCGGGAGTCCGCCGCGGCACCGGAGAACACGACGGCGAGAATGCCGGCGAGCGGGCTCATCGTCGTGGCGAGCGTGACCAGGACCGGCGAGGTCGTCAGGCGCTCCATGATGAAGCCGCCGACGAGCGTCACCATCCAGACGCCGGCGTTGGCGAACAGGCCCGTCCCCTCGAGCCACCGGAATGCCCGGCTTCGCAGCGGGGCGAACAGTTCCGTCACCTGTCCACCGAACAACAGAGGAACCGCACGGTCAACTCACAAGTGAAGCGGCCCGGGTCCTACCCAGACTCGGTCGTTTGGGATCCGCCGAGCTCGACTGGTCTTGTCGGACGGCAGTGGGCGGCTTCGAACTTTGCCGGCGGGACCTCGTCCGAGCATCACTGCGGCCGTAGCGAGCTAGGCAGGGGTGAGTTGGCGCCAGTCACCTCCACCTCGACGACGTGGCTGATCTCGGCCGACGACCGTCCGATGCGGAGCTGGTAGGTGCCGGAATCGACGTACCAGCCCGGCTGGGATCGGTGCAGCGAAGCCGGTACCGGGCCGTGGTGGAACACCGTGTTCGGCATCCGGGCACGAAGCGACAGCCAATTTGTGTCGGCGATGTCGTAGTAGGCGAACGACCGCTCGTTGAGCTCGAGCGACACCGACGTCGTCTCGCCGGGGTCGAGCCATACCTTCGCGAAGGCTCGCAGTTCCTTCACCGGACGGAAGCGACCACCTGGCCGGGACCGTCCTCCTTCTGGCGGTGCGACGTAGAGCTGGACGACCTCGGCGCCCCGACGCTGGCCGATGTTGGTCACCGGAACTTCGATGCTCAGGCTACGACCCGGCTGTAGTGTCGAAGCGGACGTGCTCGGTGCGCCGATCTCGAAGTTCGTGTACGAGAGTCCGTGGCCGAACGGGAAGCGCACCGGCAGCCCGCGCGTTTCGTACCACCGGTAACCGACGAGCAGACTTTCGCTATAGCGGACCGTGCTCGACTCCCCAGGGAAGCTCCCGAATGCCGGCGTGTGCTCGATGCACATCGGCAGCGTCGTCGGGAGGCGTCCACCGGGCTCGCTGTCGCCGAAAAGCACGTCGATGATGGCGTTCGCCAGTTCCTGACCTCCGAACCAGGTCTGCATGATCGCCGCCGCATGGTCCGCCCAGCTGAGACTGATCGGGGAGCCGGAGTTGACGACCACGACGCTGCGCGGATGCGCTGAGAGCACCCGTCTCACCAGCTCGTCCTGATTGCGCGGGAGCTCCATCGTCTCGCGGTCGTAGCCTTCGCTCTCCCATACCTCGTCGGTTCCAACGATGAGGACGACGGCATCGGCTCCCTCGACCGCACTGACTGCAGCTTCGATGCTCGCCTCATCCGCGACACCGTCGCTTGCGACCCCGGGCGCGTAGATGATCTCGGCTGCGCTCCCCAGTCGCCCCCGAAGCACGGTCACAGGCGACAGCACATAGTGGGGTGTGACGCTTGCGCTTCCACCGCCCATGACAGCGAGCCGCTCCGCGTTCGGTCCGACGACCGCGATGCGGCGAAGCCCGGAGGCATCGAGCGGGAGGAGGCCATCGTTTGCGAGGAGAACGATTCCGTCGGCGGCGGCTCGGCGAACGAAGGCCCTGTCCTCCGCTCGGTCCTCGGGATGCTCGTCGACCGGTACGTCGTCGAGCGCGCCGACACCGTCAAAGACCGTAAGCATGCGGTGAACCATCTTGTCGAGCTGCTTCTCGTCCAGCTGGCCCGAGCGCACGGCATCGACGAGCGCCGGGCCGAACGCGCGCGCCGGGGCCGGCATCTCCAGATCGAGTCCTGCGGTAGCTGCCTCGACAGTTCCTGCGATACCGCTCCAGTCGGTCATGACGAATCCTGCAAATCCCCATTCCTTGCGAAGGATGCCGTCGAGAAGCCGGCCGTCGTCGGGGACGAAGCGCCCATTGACCCGGTTGTAGGAGGTCATGAGCGCAAGCACGCCGGCGTTTCGGACCCCATACTCGAAAGGCAAGAGATACAGCTCTCGCAAGGCCCGCTCGTCGATATCGGACGAGGAGGTATTGCGCTCGTGCTCGACCTCGTTGCCGACGAAGTGCTTGATCGTCGCCACGACGTCGTTCTTCCGAACACCATCGATGTAGGCGACCGCCAGCTTTCCGGTCAGCACAGGATCTTCCGAGAAGCACTCGAAGTTCCGACCCCAGAGGGGGTGACGATGCAGGTTCACGGTTGGCGCGAGAAGGACTCGGCAGCCCTTCTCCAGAGCTTGCCGAGCCACGATCGCGCTCGCCTGTTCGACGACAGCCGGGTCCCAGGTCGCGCCGAGCGAGGTTGCCGAGGGAATACAGACAGAAGGGGTGATGCTCGCATGGTCGAGGGTGTCGCCACGTGCGCCGTTCGGCCCGTCGGTTGTCTTGACCGACGGTATGCCAAGTCGAGGGAAGCTCGCGGTTCGCCAGCTGTCGATCCCGACGGTGAGCGCGGCCTTCTCCTCGAGGGTAAGTGCGCTGGTTAGCATTGCGATATCACGCGAGGGGCTGACTTTGGCACTTGGATCAGGTGCTGGCATGACAAATGCTCCTCTGTGGTGAAGGAACCTGGCTCCCGCGACTCGGGTAACCGATCGTAGGGGGACCAGTTCGGCGGTGTAGGGATTGACGGCATCTCCGAAGCACCGGGACCTCCGGCGTCGCAACCCGAACCACCTGTGCGAGCCGTGCACTTGAGCTTCCGGTTCTTCACGCGGTGGTCAAGTTGCCTCGGCAGACTCATTTGACAGGCTGTCTGATCTGATGGGGTGGCTGGGCTGGCAGGCGTCCTGGCCCCGTCGTTGCATCCTGCTCCCGCCTCCAGTCACTCTGGGCGTTCTGGTCGGCCGTTCCCCTGCGACTCTGGGTCCTCACGCGACAGCACCCCGGGGGGGGATCCGGGGTGCTGGTATTAGGGGACACGATCACGCAGTCACCCCCGAGAACCGGCGGCCTGATTCACGATCACTGTCGACCTGCATGCAGTATGCGCCCGAGACCCCGGGCTACATAGGGCCGAAGGACACATTCTCGCGACGGCCGGAGGAGACACATCCTCATGCCGCGACGCGAAAGTCCAGGTCGCAGACCCGCTGACTTCCGCCTGGCCAAACCGGCCTACTCGAGCCCGAAGGCCGAGGGGTGCGCCCACGAACTGGCCGCGAACCTCGACAGGGGCTGACCCTGCCGGCGAAGTCCGAGTCGAGCTTCGCGTACTTCTCGCCAGCGTCTCGGGCCTTTCGATCGGTGCCACAGCCCTGTAACGGAATCGCCATTGCAAGCGTCTCGCGGGAGGAACCACAATCAATAATCGGTTCAAGGGCGAGCCGGGGGATTCTCCAGTTGCCGGGGGTGTGGTCGGTCGGGGCATGTCGGATGGCGAGGACACTTCTGAGGTTGGGGGTGGACGATGCTCGAAAGCCAAGAGGCATTGCTTGTCGAGATCAGCACGGTCGGTGGTGTTGTAGTGCGCCACTTGTCTTGCGAGCCTGGCGTCGTCACGTTGTCGAAATTCGAGACTGCACGAGGCCCGATGGTTTCGCCCGAGCCGAGACATAGTGCAACCGAAGTCGGTGCGCGGAGCATCCGGATGAGAGGGAGGGATTGCTCATGATCGATTCGGACTTTCGCCCCCCAGGAGCCCGAAACAACGTCCGCCCCCCCACCGTCGCCTACGTGCCGAACGAGCTCGGCGGAAAATACGCCGGCTACCTGTACGTGTTGGCCAGCGCGGAGGGTCCGGTCCTCAGCGTCCCGGGCATCATCGGGGGCATCGACGATTCGGAGCCTGACAGTGCCAGCGCCGAGGCCCTGATCGGTCGTCCGATCGGACCGTGGGAGCTGCGCGCAGACGGGTGGTATGCCGAGATCCAAAGTTTTCCCGCGTACCAGCAGACGGTCGAGAGCTCTTACTCGCCGATCTGAAACGAGTTCGTGGCGTAAGCCCGCCCAGGGGCGGTCTTCGCCGCGTGGCTCGGCGTGAGGCCTCGGTGGCGGCGCGAGCCGGGAAGTACCGCGACATACTGAGACGGGTGCACGGCTCATTGCTTCCCTCGCAAGGCAACAGGGGTCGTGCACCCACTTGTTTCATCGGTGTGACGAGGGTCCACTGTTCTCCGACCGGACAGCGCTGACCACGTCGCAGCACGCCACGTACTTCTCCTTCTGGCGTGCTTGCGACATCATGTTGAGATGCAGGACTATCTGGAGGTCAACCGGGCCAACTGGGACGAGCGGGCTCCAGCGCATGCAGCCTCGCCCGACTATGCCGTCGAGCGCTTCGTCTCCGATCCTTCCTTCCTGTCCAAGGTTGTCTGCTTCGACCGATCTCGGCTCGGCGAGCTCGCCGGTGTGGAGGGAGTCCATCTTCAGTGCCACATCGGCACCGACACGGTTTCGCTAACGCGCCTCGGCGCTCAGATGACCGGCCTCGACTTCTCGCCTGCGTCGCTAGCTGAGGCGCGGAGCCTCGCGCAGCGGTCCGGGACGTCGATCGAATTTGTCGAGGCCGACGTGTACAGTGCCCTCGATGTGCTCGAGCGCGCTTCGTTCGACCTCGTCTATACAGGCATCGGAGCCCTCGGCTGGTTGCCCGACATCGCGCAGTGGGCCGCGGTCGTCGCCGGCTTGCTCCGGCCGAACGGACGGCTGTTCATCCGAGAAGGCCATCCGATGCTCTTCGCCATCGACGAGTCCCATCTCGACCGTCTCGTCGTTGACCACCCGTATTTCCAACGGGAAGAGCCCCTCATCTTCGAAGATGGTGGCACCTACGTCGAGACCGCGGTGCAGTTTTCCCACAATGTCACCCATGAGTGGAACCACGGCCTCGGCGAGACTGTCACAGCCGTCCTCGACGCAGGCATGGACCTCACGGGCCTGGTCGAGCACGACAGCGTCCCGTGGGAGGCGATCCCCGGTCAGATGAGCGTGGACGCCACCGGTGAATGGCGGCTCCACGACCGACCTTGGCGCCTCGCAGCGAGTTACACGCTCCAGGCCCGCAAACGCTGAGTCATCAGAGCATCCGAGCCGAACGAGGTGCCAGCTTGTCGCGTGCCGTGATCATCCGACGCCGCGCCCGAAGCGGTCGTCGGCTCAGGCTCGCGCAGGTCACAGAAGACGAAGCCTTCTCGCCCGACGATCTGGCCGATCTCAACGTCTGTGGGTGAACGAAATCCCTGTCGACACGAGCCCTCCGCGCTGTGCCCGCTCAGCGAGACGCCGGATCCGTTGTTCGCGTCTTCGACCCTTCGCAGCGGGTTGGCCTTCGGAGCGACGCTGTGTGCGAGATCGATAGCGTGGCTCGAATGACTGTCGTGACAGGGCAGCGGGGATGAGGCTCGATTGCCCTTGTCCCCTTGGTTCTCGTAGGCAGGTGTTCGGTGGAGGGAGCAAGACATTCGGTGATCGGCGCCGATGACGTCAGCATCGGCCTGCTGACAGCTGGCACTGGGCCGGCGCTGCTGCTCGTGCACGGTGGAATGGGCCGGCTAGAGGGGTGGGAGCCCATATGGTCAGCTCTCGCGGAGCACCGGCGGGTTACTGCGATGGACCGAAGGGGCAGGGGCTCAAGTGGCGACACCGGGCTCTACGCTCTCAGCAAGGAGTTCGAAGACATTGCGGCGGTAGCCACCCGTCTGGCACAAGAACAAGACGCCCCCGTGGATGTCTTCGGCCACAGCTATGGCGCGACCTGCACACTCGGCGCAGCCGCTCAACGGGCACCGTTCCGTCGTATTGCGCTTTACGAACCGCCCGGACCTCAGACAGTCCCAAGAGAATGGGTAGAGCGAGCCACTGCCTTGGTGTCCGAAGGCAAGACCGGTCGCGCGATGTTCAGCTTCATCACCGAGGTCGTCGGTCTCACTGCAGAGCAGTTCGAGGAGTACAGGGCGGTCCCTGGGGCGCAAGATGTCCTCCCGATTGTCGCGGCAACGCTTCCGAGAGAGGCGGAGGCGCTCACGAGCGTCGACCTCTCTGGTCTCGCGGCGGGCGTCAGCGTGCCGGTGCTGCTACTGCTCGGTGCGACGAGCCCTTCTTGGGCCGACGACATCACTCGGGTCCTCGCAACTGCGTTGACCGACGCCGAGGTCGTGATCCTGCCCGACAATGGGCACGCGGCCGTCAATTCCGCCCCGGACCTCGTCGTCAGCGAGCTCGAGCACTTCTTCGACCGGAAGTGAGAGGGCGGACTCGCGCCCCCACCGACGAGCGTTGTTGAGGTCCCTGATGTCAGGTGCGGTGTACCAGCCTTACTCACAAGTAGGGCTGGTCGAGTCCCATTAGCATCCGCCGTGGCGCGACGCGCAGCCGCGGACCGCGGCTACCGGGTCTGGGAGTGAAGGGGAGGAATGCTCATGGAGGTTCGAGGTCGCCCGCTGCATTTCGGTGTGCAGCTTCAGGCTCAACGCACCAGCTGGCAGGATTACGTGGCGGCGCTGCGATCGGTCGAAGAGCTCGGCTTCGACTCTGCTTGGACTTTCGACCACCTGCTGCCGTTCTCCGGGGCCGACGACGGTGCCTGTTTCGAGACCTTGACGACCTTGGCGGCGATGGCGACTCTCACTTCCCGCGTGCGTATCGGGGTCCTGGTGAACGGCGTCCTCTACCGCGACCCGGCCACCCTGGCAAAGAGCGCCGCGCTGGTTGACCACATCAGCGGCGGGAGGCTGGAGTTCTCCCTCGGGGCAGCATGGGCGGAGCGGGAGTTCCGGACGTACGGATTGCCCTTCGCTCCTCTCGCAGAGCGTTATGACCGTCTCGACGAGGCGCTCCAGATCATCAGGTCCCTCTGGCGCGAGCAGCGGACGACTTTCGTGGGTCACTACTACAGGGTCGAGGACGCGCCGTGTGAGCCGAAGCCCCTGCAGCAGCCTCACCCGCCGATCACGATCGGCGGGTCCGGCCTCGGTACCCTGCGACTGGCTGCCAAGCACGCGACGACTTGGAACATGCAGGGCTCGCCGGGCAAGCTCGCTGAGAGATCCGCGCTGCTGAGAGGATGCTGCGAGGAGGTAGGGAGGGACTTCGACGAGATAGAGCTGTCGGTGCACCCTCTGCTCGCCCTGGCGCAAACGCGCGAGGATGCCGAAGCTCTCGCGTCGCGGACGGCTGCGAGCCATGGCCAAGACCTCGAAGGCCAACGAGGTAACTGGCTTCTCGGCACGCCGGCCGAAGTTGCCGACCAGATCCGAAGTTACGCCGAGGTCGGTATCTCGCACTGGGTGATCGGTATCGGTCACCCGTTCGACATGACGCAGCTCCGCCTATTGCGCGAGGACGTACTGCCGGCACTCGGGTGAGGATCTTGCACAGCAGGGAGGTCGGGTCCGAAGGTCCGACGACTAGGAGGTCTGCGGTGACGCAGTCTTGTGCTGACCGATCCCTGAGCATGCCTTCTGCACTCCACCGGCATCACATCTGCTCGGTCGATGACCCCACGGAAAGGGGGATGCTCATGCGGAGTAAGTGCCGCGCCCGGTCGACTTGACCCGATACATCGCGATGTCCGCGTCACGCAATACATCTTCGGGCCGCTCGTACCCGACTGTGCTTGTCGCAATCCCGACGCTGGCCGTCACGACGACCCGGTGACCGTCAATCTCGTAAGGGACCCGCAACCGTCCAAGGAGGCGTTCCACTAGACGTTCGACGGTGGGCAGGTCCGCGATGTCCTGTAACAGAAGAGCGAACTCGTCGCCGCCGAAACGGGCGGCCGTGTCCGCTTCCCGCAGGTCGCGGCGGAGGCGCTCGGCGACCTCAACGAGCACCTTGTCACCTAAGGGATGGCCCAAGCTGTCGTTCAGCTCTTTGAAGTTGTCGAGGTCCAGCCAGAGCACCGTGTAGGAGTAGCCTCGCTGGCGCTTCGCGGTGGCAACCGCCTGGGCCAGTCGGTCGAGGAACAGGACCCTATTGGGCAAGCCTGTCAGGCTGTCGAAAAGGGCCTCGTGGCGTAAGCGCTCTTCGAGCGTGCGTCTGTCTGTGATGTCCGTAAAGGAGCCGACGATGCGCGTCGCCGGAGCACCTCCTCCCGGTACCGCCAAGCCTCGGCAGAGGACCCACAAGTAGTCCCCGTTGTTCGCCATGACCCGGTGCTCGTACATGACCGAAGTGCTCTCGCCCAGCTTGAGCGCGGAGAGTTCGGCCAGAAGACCTGCCCGGTCATCGGGGTGCGCGCGGCTGATCCACTCCTCCGGGCTGTCGCCTACCGTGTCGTCTGGGTGGCCGAGCATTTCCTTCCAGCGTGACGAGTAGTAGATCGTGCCCGCCACCAGGTCCCAGTCCCAAAGCCCGTCGTTGGCGGCTCGCGAGGCGAGCGCATAGCGCTCGTCGCTGTCGCGGAGAGAACCCAAGAGGTCCCTGTAGCCGAGGGCTTCACAAAGCAGCCCTTCCCACTCGTAAAGCACGTCATCCCCCAGGAAACTTGAGTCCACGGGGGCGGCGACAGCCAAGTAGCCCCAGTCAGTGTCCTCGCTCCTAACCGGGAACACCAGCACCAGGGCACCCGGGCCAACGCTGTCGAACAGAGCCACAGGGGGGAAGTCCTCGGGGCGGTAGCTGCACGAATCGAGCTTCAGCTGGCGGCGGTTGGCGTCGAACGTGCCGCTCACGACCAGTTCGGAGTCCATGGGTCGGGGTCCTTCGTCGCCGTGCTGACTTTCCGGGGTCGCGCCCGCGGGCGCGGTGCTTTGGTCGAAGAAGTCGCCTTTCTTCCCTCGACCCTCTTGCCTCCAAAGTGCGAGCATCCCAGCTATTGCGTTGGTCTGCGCGAGCCAAGACAGCGACGTGGGGTCCTCTGTGTGGCTGCGCAGGAGGTTCATGCTGATCGCGTTCACGTTTCTGACGGCTTGGCGTAGGTCGTAATAGGCGTCGTTACGCTCGTTGAGGAGGGCTTGGGAAAGGGCGAGGCGCACTTCGGCTACGCACGAGTTGAGCCTGAGACGAGTGTCGAGACGTCCATTTTCGGGCGATGGCCCTTTCGTGGAGAGCCCCGAGCTGAGCTGATGCGCCAACGTCAGGATCGCGTTGGACGTTGACTGGCTGGGACATAAGGCGTAGAGATCCTGGCAAGCTTGGCGGAGGTCGAAGAACTCGAGAGACGTGAGTTCGTGGCTGGCCGCGTGACGGAAGGCGCCCTGTACTTCGCTTGCGAGCTGGGAGACCGCGCGGTCAGGAAAAGCCAACGCAGCACCGACGACCGCCTCCCGCAACAACTCGGTGAAACCGGCGACGGGATCTTCCCAGCGCTCCAGTTCGATTGAGCCCCAAGAGCTGGGGCTCCCGGCACAGCCACAGCTCTCACGCGCCACGAACGCGGCGTCGACGACATAGGGGCCGGGCGCTACGGTCTCTCCCGCCAGCAGGCGTAGGAGAAGCTGAGCGGCCATGGCCCCCATGACATCGAAGCGCTGCGAGACGCTTGAAAGTCCGGGGGAGAGAGCGCTGACACCGGGCATGTCGTCGAAGCCGATGATGGCCTGGTCGCGGGGCACACGGTAACCGGCTCGCTTCAGCTCGGCCATGATGCCTATCGCGTTGAAGTCGTCGCCGGCAACGACTGCGCTGCACGGCAGCCCGGCGGCCATGATCTCCGCGGCGGCGTGGCGGCCCCCTAGTTCCAGGTTGTCGCGCGCCTCGAAGAACAAGGCGGGGTCGGGCTCGATGCCGTGCGCGGCCAGTGTGTCTCGGTAGGCGGCGTAGCGTTCTTGGACATCGAACTGGGCCAGGCAGCCCACGAAAGCTATGCGCGTATGGCCATGGTCCAGGAGGTGTTCGACTGCCGCCCGGACGCCACCTCGGTTGTCTGCTATTACAGCTGGGCACGACAAGCCGGGCTCGTGATGGCTGAGGGTCACCAACGCCTTGCCCGTCGAACACAAGTCCTCGAGATAATCGCGTGGTACGGCCTTGCCGATCGCAACAAACCCGGCCACGCGCTCCCAGGCAACTCGGTCCAGCCGTTCTGGGGCGCGTCCCCCTTTATGGTCTATGACGGGCCCGGCGGTTTGTATCGCGACGACGCGACCTCCGGCGGCGGAGGCGACGTCCTCGATGGCCGATACGAGGGTGCCGTAGAAGTAGCCGGAGAGGTAGGGCGCAAGCACGCCGATCGTGGGTCCTACTGAGTCCCTCAAAGCCAGCTCCCGTGTGCAGGGTGCCACGTACCAGTGTTCACTGGACGACTCCGTATTATCCTCGTTTGGGTAACCGGTTGTATTGTCGCCGCGCTGGAGTTCCATGATGCAGGGCCTCTACTGGACAGAACCTGTGCCCGCTGTGCTCTGCCGCTTCGGTGATGCCATGACGGCCGAGACGATCGGCGACTTCGCTCTCGCCACCGAAAGTGCCGCGATGATCGACGAGTTGCGCCAGGTCGAAGCGAGCGCGCCACCCTCTACTTCGGCGCCTGGTCAGGTCGGTCCGAGTGCGCCCCGACCCCCTCGCTGGCTTGCGCGAACACAGGCTCGGCCACCGTGGTCCCGTCGGCGAGGGGAGGATTCGTCGCGCGTCTTGGCGGGATGGAGCATTTCGGAGATGGCAACGCGGAGCCTGAACAGGCTCGAGAGGTGAGACCGTCGACCTCACCGACCCGCGAAGTGCTAGATAGCACTAAAATGTCAATCGGAGCTTCCACTGGAGGTTGCCGTGGGGGTTGGAACTGCTCGTGACCCTGACGCCCGGCTTCGCGGCCGACGGCGCCCGTTCGGCCTGATCGCAGGCGAAGCTGTTGCGCGACACGGGGTCTGTTGGCAGGGGATCGTCGGACGCGAGGTCGGACGGGCCCCTCGGCCGCCCGGTCGTCGAGGCTTGAACTTGGTATCAACACGTTGCTACCGCGCCCGCGAGGCGTCGGCGGGTCTGCCCGTCGCCTCCTCCCTGCGGGGTTCTCCAGCATGAACGAGGGCAAAGGGGATTTCGCGGCCGTCTTCACCAATGCGACGGTCGGCATGGCCATCGTCGGCCTCGACGGTCGCTTTCAGCGGGTAAGCAACTCCTTTTGTCGGATCCTTGGGCGGACAGAGGAGGAACTGGCCGGCCATTCCTTTCTCGACGTCACCGATCCCGGTGATCACGACGTCGGGGTTGACGACCTGCGGCGCCTCGTCACCGGTGAGATCGAAATGGTGCAGCGCGAAAAGCATTACCGCTCGCGGACGGGGGAGCAGGCCTGGGTCCGGATGAGCGCGGCAGCGGTGACGGACGCGTCTGGTGTCGTGCGGCATCTCGCGATGCAGATCGAGGACCTCACCGAGCAGCGCAGGGCTGAGGGTCGCCTCGAGGTGTCCGAGGCTCGATTCCGGGCTTTGTTCGAGAACTCCCCGGTGGCGATCGCTCTGGTGGATCTCGCCGGGATGGTCCGGTCTGCCAACCTGGCGCTGTCCGACTTGGTCGGTGTCGCCTTGGCAGACCTCGCCGGACGTCCCTTGCGGGGGCTCATCGGCGGGTTGACCAAATCAGACGTCACGAGGGCTGTCCGACAGCGCACCGTCATGATCGGCGAGCGCCCCTTCACCCATGCCGACGGTTCCTCCGGCTGGGTGCTGGTCGCAGCAACCCGCCTGGAGGCCATCGGCAACGGCAGCGGCAACGACGCCACACTCGCCGTGCGATTGATCGACATCACCAAGCTCAAGGTCGGGGAGGAAGCCCTTCGGCAACGTGGTCTCCATGACGAGTTGACCGGTCTTCCCAACCGAAGTCTGTTCAACCAGCGCCTCAACGAAGCCTTGGTGGACCCGCGGCACGCCGGGCGGGAACTGGCTGTGGTCATCGTCGACCTCAACAATTTCAAGCATGTCAACGACGGGCTCGGTCACAAGTTGGGTGATCTCGTCCTAGCCGAGGCCGGACGGAGAATTCAAGCGGTGACGCGAAACGCAGACACCGTCGCCCGGATCGGAGGCGACGAGTTCGCGGTGGTCGCCCGTGAGGTCGACGACGAGGTCGCCGCCTTGGCGATCGCCAGCAACCTTCGCCGACGACTCTGCGAGCCCTACCGCGTGACCGGCAATGTCGTTCACGTCGGGGCGAGCGTCGGGTTCGCACTCGCTCCGGGTGACGGTCAGGACGCCGAAACCTTGACCCAGAAGGCCGACATGGCGCTCCATCGGGCCAAGCAGCTAAGCGGGGGGATCGCCGCGTTCTGTGCCGACGACAGCGCCGGCTTTCACCGACTCGGCCTTGTCGAAGTCCTCCGGCAAGCGGTAGCAAACGGCAGCATCGATGTCGCCTACCAGCCGGTCGTCGATGCTGACGGGGCGGTCCGGGGTCTGGAGGCGCTGGCCCGCTGGCATCACCCAACGCGGGGCGATATCCGTCCTGATCAGTTCATCCCCCTTGCCGAGCAGGAACATCTGATCGACAACCTGACCCGCGTCGTGCTGGGACGGGCGACGACCCAGCACGCCTTGTGGCTCGCCCGCGGCGTCGACATCCCCACCATCTCGGTGAACGTCTCGGCCATCTCGCTGCACAGCGGCTCCCTCTCGAGCATCGTGGACGAGGCGCTCCGCGCGTCGGCGCTCCCAGGCGAGCGCCTCACGCTCGAGATCACCGAAGGAACTCTCGCCGACGGGCTAGACCCGGACGTCCTCGGCACTATCAAGCGGCTCCGCGACCTGAACGTCCGTCTCTCCATCGACGACTTCGGCACCGGCTACTCGTCGCTTGCCTACCTCAAGCGCCTCGACTTTGACGAACTGAAGATCGACAGGTCTTTCATCGCGGACATCGACAGCGACGAACTGTCGGTTCCAATCGTGCGTTCCGTCATCCAACTAGCCCACACCCTCGGCCTGTGCGTTGTCGCCGAAGGAGTCGAGACCCTCGAGGCCGAGCGCATCCTGCGCCAACTCGGTTGCGACTTGTTCCAGGGCTACGTCATCTGCCGGCCCATCCACCCGAGCGCAGTCGCGAACTTCGTCACGACCACGAACGCCAATGCGCGAATGGTCGGCCGGTCCGCCGCCTCGAGCGTCCCTCACCGGCGGTTGACCATCCTCGCCGTGGACGAGGACCGAGCCATGCGGCATGCACTGCGCATCAGTCTCCAACGCCTCGGACACGAAGTCCACGAGGCACGTAGCGGAAGTTCCGCCCTCAGGCTTCTGAAGCGTCTGAAGCCCGACGTCATCGTGCTGGACCACATCCTCCCCGGGTTGAGCGGTGTCGAAACAGTGCCGTTGCTGCGACGGGCCGGTCATCTCGGACCCATCTTCCTGTTCTCCCGACTCGTTCCGGATTTGCCGAAGACGGTCACGCTTCCCCTCGACGTGTGGCCCATCTCGAAGTCTGATCAGAAGACTCTCCTCGAGATCATCGATGCCTACGCGACCCAACCGCCTGCGACGTACGGATCATGAGCTTCTTGTTTGGGCAATGGGCGATGGACAAAGCGGCCAAATCTTCCAGCCGAGCGTCACCGCACGAGGAACCATCGTGGCTGCAGATGGCCATATGCTGTAAGGGCGATAGTGCTCCTAAGTTCTGGAGGACGCAGTGAGCGACAACAGCGAATCCCACCGGGTTGCCCACACTCTGGGAGAAAGCGAAGCTCGCCTGCAGGCACTTATTTCCTCTCTCGATGATCTTGTGTTCGAACTGGACGAGAACGGCACTTACCTCGGGATTTGGACCGCCAACGACGCCCTCCTTGCAGCGCCCCGGAGCGAACTGCTCGGCCGGACACTCGCAGAGACCCTCAGCTATGAGGTTGGCCTCGGGTTGATGAAGATCATCCGCGGTGTCCTCGAAACGGGTCGTCCCGAGATCTGGGAGTACTGCCTCGAGGTTCCTGCGGGCATCCGGTGGTTCCAGAGCAGGGTCGCGCCGATCGCCTGTTCGGAGGGCTCTTCGAGGAGCGTTTGCCTTCTGGTTCGTGACATCACGGAACGGAAGGTCGCCGAGCAAGAGATATCGAGACTCCTGTCTCGTGAGCAGCTGTTGAGTCGGTTGTCCGAGGCGCTGCCAGTTGGTCTGTTCGAGATCGATAGGACGGGTCGTATCACCTTCAACAACGATCGCATGCGCGCGATCGCGGGCTACCCTCCTGCGGGCACCGAGGAAGGTCTGATGTCATCGGTTGTCGCCGAGGACCGACCGGTACTTGAGGCCGCGCTTGCCGCGACACTTGCCAATCAACCGGTCGACGACCTCGAGATAAGGCTCATGGTCGCCAACACCCAGCGAGTCTGCGAAATGAGCATGCGGCCGCTCACGAACGCGACCGGTGTAGTGACTGGCGCCGTCGGGTACCTCAGCGATGTGACCGACCGCGCTCAGCTGCATCGCGAGCTCGAGATAAAGGCGTCGGTCGACAAGCTCACTTCATGTTTGAATCGAGAGGCGTCGCTCGAGCTTGTCGAGGCGATGACCACTGCGCCGAAGACGCCCGGAGAGGGCAGCGCCGTCATCTACGTCGACCTCGATGATTTCAAATCCGTGAACGACCGGCTGGGTCACGCGGCTGGCGACCGCCTTTTGGTCGCCGCTGCCGATCGTCTTCGTGGCGCCGCCCGGAAAGGCGATGCCGTCGGCCGTCTTGGGGGCGACGAGTTCCTTGTGATCTGCCCGCAAGTCGAAAGCTCGGCTCAAGCAGTCAGAATTGCTGAGCGCGTCGCGGCGGCGACGGAGGTCACGATCGACGTCGGCACCGGTGTAGTCGAGCTGCGGACAAGCGTCGGCGTCGCTTGGACCACCGAGTCGATCGACGCCGACGCCCTTCTCGCTCAGGCCGACAGCGCGATGTACGAATCGAAACGGACACGCCGCAAAGGCGTGACGCTGTTCGCGACGGCCGGCTGTGACGCGAGTCCGCTGGTGCCGGGGGCGCAGCTTCCTGTTGCGACGCCGAGCGGAGTTACCGACGAAGCCAACGCTGTCGCTTCAGTGTCCCGCGGCCCTGTGCCCCGAGAAGCTACAGACGCAGCCAAGACGCATGACGCGGGCAGCGCGTAGCCGCGCGAAACCCGTCAGAGCCGGAGGCAATCGCACCCCGACTCCCGTGTTGGGCCGGACGAGTTCCTGCGAGGCACTCCTGGCGCTCCCTCGTCCCGGGCCTAGCTGGCTCACTCTCCGTCTCTGGGTGTACCGGTTCTCCCCTACCGCTCTCCCTTATCCCACTTGGACGTTCGATGGTGGGCTCGGCAAGGATCGAACCAGCGACCAAGGGATTATGACGTGACTCTGACAAGTGGGAGAGCGTGTCGTGCCACATCGTGGCCTCCCGACGATCACCAAAATCGCACCCGCCAGCGGACCCACGAAGGGCGGCACGAAGGTGACGATCCAGGGCAGCAACTTCGTGGGAACGGTCTCGGTTTACTTCGGCGGGAAACTGGCAACGGGCGTGCGTGTGCTCTCGTCATCTCAGATCACCGCTACCGTGCCGCCAGGGTCCGGCACCGTCTTCGTCACCGTGTCCGCCCTTGGTGGGTCCAGCAAGACAGCTAGCACGGGCAGATATCGCTACTGAATGCCCATGCGGCCAGTAATCAGTTGGAGACAGAAGTCGCGCGTCTCCGTAAAGGTGCAGGCAGCCATTCGAGAATCCGGGACCGAGCGCTCACGAGGCGACGAGGCGCTGGTTGCGCGACTGCTCCGCCCCTGGAAGGGCGGTTCGGCCACCTGTGCGAACCAGTTCGCTCCACCTGGCGTCGGCGATCCGACACAACTGCTGGAGTTGTCGGCGCTCACGGCTCCGGAACGGCGGACCGTCACGCCCTGCTACGACTACGAGACCCGACAAGTCGAGTGGCGACCAGGCGACGTCCCGAGGACCGACCAGCCCTGCGCCGCTGCCGGTGGAAAGCGACAGGCCTGCTCGTGCTCCGGCTGCAAACGCGCCCAACCAGGCGGCACTCGGCCGATCGCCTGCCTCGGCCACCACGATGGCCCGGGCGTCTCCCGTGTCGAGCACCGTGCACCAGTCGCAGGCGAAGGCGGTGCAGACGCCTTTAGCGAGCACGTCCGAGAGTTCGGTCGGGCCGATCGACTCGACGAGAAGCACGGCTGTATCGAGCGGATCGCGACCGGCATAAGGCACCTGGGAGACGCGATGGCGCAGATCCTCCACCTCTACGCCGGAAAGCTGCGATAGGGCATCGGCGAGAGCCTCCGGGCGATAGCCGTCGGGGAGCTCGACCGTGAGCTCGTCCACCGCTCGCGCCCCATCTCGCTCGAGGATGTCGATACCGACGAGATCGCCGCCGAGTTCCCCGATCTTGGTGGCGATCTCACCGAGCGATCCCGGGCGGTCTGAGAGCCACAGCCGGACGACCACGTAACGAAACATGGTGTCACCGTACGCGTCGGATGTGAACGCACGATTTCGGCAGCACAAACACCTGAAGAACTCCACCATCGGTTAGAGGAAGGCAGTAAGGCAAGGAGGCTCGGGGCCGTCGTCCGTCTTGTTGCCTTCGCCGCGCCCGCACCGTGCCTCCTCGGGCTGGGCGGGACTGGGCGCCTGGTGTGCCGGCCGGCAGTCCGTCTCGCACGTAGTTTCGGCGCCCCCCACGCCCCGCGACGCTCCGGGCCGGCTGCCGGGCTCACCCTTCACCGCTCCGGACTGGCTGGCGATACCGTTGCTGGTCTGCCGTTTGTGTACCGCTGGCTGGTCCTCCTTCTTATCCGGCTGCGTCTTTGATGGGAGGTAGATAGCACCGACCACGGGGTTCCGGCGAGCTAATGGCGTGTTCGAGGCACTGGCACCGACCGGCGGCCTCGCAAAGGGCCTTAGCGGCCTCTTCAGTTCCGCTACGCGTCGGAAACCACAGCGACTTTGGGTCTTCACGCGACAGCACCCCCGAGGGGGGGATTCGGGGGTGCTGGGCACTAGACACGAACGCTCAGTCGCACCGAGGACCGGCGGTCTGATTCTCGATCGCTGTCTACCCATTCCCAGGATGCACCCGAGACGCCGGGCTATCTAGGGCCGAAGGACACATTCTCGCTAGGGCGGGAAACCGCATCCTCATACGCAAGGCCGGTTCCGCGGGATACTGAAATGGGTGGGTGCACGACCCGCTGCTCACCCTCGCAGGCAAGTTGAGGTCGTGCACCCACCTAATTTCATCGGGCTATCGCGCCGTCAGCTTGAGGGTCCGGAAGTGTTCACTTCAGATTGGGGGAGGGCGTCCAACGAGTTGGCGTATATGGCGCAAAGGGTCCACCACCTGGTGGGCTACCGGATTGAGTCTCGATGTGTCCCCTGCAAGCCCTCGTCGAGGCCCGTGCGACGGCGGTCATCGGCGCCAGTGCCGAGTATGCAGTCGGCGCGCCGGAGGCGTTGGCCAGCGTCTGGGGCAGCGTGGACGAACGGGAGCGGCGCGGCTGCGCAGGGCGCGTGCGTGGCGCTAGAGGTCCCAGCGCGTTCGGTCGAGCTTGGATTGTTCGAGCTCGACCCGCTCCCCCAGCGAATCGCCAGCCTCGTCAGCTCGGGATCGACCACGGCGGGATGGTACTTCTGGATCCTTTTGGCTGGCACTCAGTGCATGGTCGGCAAGCGCTTCTCGCGTACCCGTGCGTGGATTGCGTACTTTGGTTCTTCGCCGCCTTCCTGGCTACCTCGAGGCGACGGCCTGGTCAATCGCCGTCGAGAGCTGGGCTGAGCTTGTCGAATCGCGGAAAGCCTCTTCGTCGGCGCGATCGAGGGTGCGGGGAACGACCCGGACGACTGGAAAGGGTGCGTGGAATCGTGCCGACCTGCAACACCCCCCGGTGTACACGAGACGGCTCCGTACTGCGACACTGGCGAACCTCACACCCGAACATGTCGATGATGAGCGTTGACCCCCCCCGCATCGGCGATATCGCCCAAGGCCCGCTGGAGATCCGGCTCAGCCAAGTTCAAGTCGCCGTCGAGCCGCAGCTTTACGACCTGTCCACGCGCGTAGCCCGCCTCGATGTCGAATGCGGAACTCGTCATGCTGTGAGCTGCCGCGGGTCCTCGAAGCTCAGCGCGGCCCCGATACCTGCGCTGGCGAGGACGTAGCCGTACTCGTAGCGGCGACCGTCGGCGGAGGTGAAGACCACGATGTCGGAGACGTA
>Ga0224555_1000077_pt1 | contig 123881 bp, 114 predicted proteins | sample 714S23034metaG_FD_180687 | JGI IMG/M metagenome (GOLD analysis project Ga0224555, IMG submission 180687) | Peat soil microbial communities from Stordalen Mire, Sweden - 717 S2 30-34 | ecosystem: Environmental > Terrestrial > Soil > Wetlands > Peat | place: Sweden: Norrbotten County, Stordalen... | reverse complement strand
TACGCCGGTGGCTCTGGAAAAAGGGTTGCGCTTTGCCATCCGCGAAGGCGGACGCACGGTGGGCGCGGGTACGGTTTCGGAGATTGTGAAGTAACAGGGGTTAGTGATTAGTGGTTAGTGGTTAGTGAAAAGCGCGGCGTGCGAGCGATGAGGCTTCAATTTGCACGAACAAGCTAACCACTGATCACTGAACACTAATCACTGCGACCCGAAGGGGAGCAAATGGTAGGACAGAGGATTCGAATACGGTTGAAGGCATACGACTATCGCGTGCTGGATAACTCGACCGGCGAGATTGTGGAGACGGCCAAGCGCACCGGGGCAACGGTGGCGGGACCGATTCCATTGCCGACGATGAAGAACAAGTATTGCGTGCTGCGTTCGCCGCACGTGGACAAGAAATCGCGCGAGGCGTTTGAGATTCGGACGCACAAGCGGCTGATCGACATTCTGGAACCGACCCAGCAGACGGTGGACGCGCTGATGAAGCTCGACCTGCCGGCGGGAGTGGATGTGGAGATCAAGGCGTTTGAAAAATAAGCTGACAGCGAACAGCTGACAGTGAACAGTAAAGGCCCGCAAGGGCTCCGGCAGTGCGGTGAATTCAACATCGCATGATGAGGCGAGGACGAGATGGCAGTTACGGGAATTTTAGGTAAAAAGATCGGCATGACACAGGTCTTCGACGAAAAGGGCGATGTGCACCCGATTACGGTGCTGCAGGCGGGTCCCTGCGTGATTACGCAGTTGAAGACGCTGGCCAAGGACGGGTACGAGGCCGCGCAGATCGGGCTGGTGGAGTTCGTGAAGGCGAAGAACGTGACCAAGCCTCAGGCTGGCCACTTCGCCAAGACTGAAGCTCCGCCGGTGAAAGTGATCAAGGAAGTGGATCTGGAGTTGGATGCCGAGGGTGTTGTGGCGACTAAGGCCGGCGACCGGGTTCTGGTGGACATCTTTACGGAAGCAAAGTTTGTGGACGTGATCGGCACTTCGAAGGGGCGGGGTTTTGCCGGCGTGGTGCGACGCCATCATTTCGCCGGCGGACCCAAGTCGCACGGGCATATGTTCCAGGTGCAGGGATCGATCGGCGCCTCGAGTTTTCCGTCTCGCGTTTTTCCCGGCCAGCGCATGCCCGGTCACATGGGAGCGGCACAGATCACGGTGCGCAATCTGCGCATCCGCGGAATTGATTTGGAAGAGAACCTTTTGATGGTCGAGGGTGCGGTGCCCGGATCGCGCGAGGGTTATGTGCTGATTTCGAAGGCCAAGAATCCTCCGCGCGAGCGTCGCGGCTTTGCCGGTTCCGGCACTGTGGATCCGTTGAAGGCTTCGAAGAAGGCCGGCGGCAAGAGGAAGTAGCGAGCTTTCAGCTCTTAGCTTTTAGCTGATTGTCGCGAGAACTTAAGATGATGCTTCAACGCAGAAGAGCTAAAAGCTAAGAGCTAACAGCTGAAAGCTTGCAGGAAGAAGACGATGGCAAACGTGGATGTAGTAAATATGGACGGCAAGAAGGTGGGCTCGATCGAGCTGGCCGATGCGCTCTTCGGGCCGGACCAGGTGAACGAGGCCCTGCTGTGGGAGGCGGTGAAGCATTACCGCGCTTCTCTGCGCCAGGGCACGGCCAAAACCAAGAGCCGCACCGAAGTTGCCGGGTCGGGCAAGAAGCTTTGGAAGCAGAAGGGCACGGGGCGGGCGCGTATCGGGTCAGTGCGGTCAGCATTATGGCGGCACGGATACACGGTGCACGGGCCTCAACCGCGCAGCTACGATTATGCGTTTCCGCGCAAGAAGCTGCTGGGCGCGCTGCGCTCGGCGCTGGCCTCGAAGCTGGCGGACGGCAAGCTGACAGTGGTGGATTCGTTTGAGTTGAAGGAACCGAAGACCAAGTTCTACCGGGCGGCGCTGGACAAGCTGGACGTAACGCGCACGGCTCTGCTGGTGGAGAACGGCAAGACGCTCAGCAAGGCACTGCTGCTGGGCGCGCGCAACCTGTCCGGCGTGGAACTGGTGCTGAACAACGAAGTGCATCCCTACGATCTGCTGCGCTATGAGCGGGCCATTTTTTCGACGGCCGCGATTGAGCAGTTGACGGAGATGCTGGAAAAGAACGTGTCGAAGCGCAAGCTCGCCGCGCAGAAGGAGGTTGCGTAATGCCTACCCTCTATAGTGTGATACGCCGCCCGCTGATTACCGAAAAGGGGCTGAGCGTGAAGGAGACCGAGAAGACGCTGGTCTTTGACGTGGCTCCCGAGGCAACGAAGACAGAAGTCAAGCAGGCCGTGGAGGCTCTCTTCAAGGTGAAGGTAGCCGCGGTCCGCACCGCAAATGTGGTTGGCAAGGAACGCCGCCGCGGCAAGTACGCGGGCTTCCGGCCGGACTGGAAGAAGGCTTACGTCCGGCTGAAGGAAGGCGAAAAGCTGCCTGAGTACGTGAGCAATTTGTAAGGCAGCTTTTAGCTGTTAGCTCTTAGCTTTTAGCACCGCAAGTATGGGAATGAAGTGAAGAGCCAAGGATTGGAAACATAAGTTTCGTGAAGCAGGATGAGCTAAGAGCTAATAGCTAAAAGCTGAGAGCTATCAGCCCATCAAGGACAAAGACGATGGCAATCAAGACATACAGACCGATAACGCCGACGCTGCGGTTTCAGACCTCGCTGGTGAACGACGACCTGACGACGTCGACGCCGCACAAGCCGCTTTTGGCGGTGAAGCAGCGCACGGGCGGACGCCGCAACAAGGGCGACCTGACGATCCGCCACCAGGGCGGCGGGCATAAACAGAAGCTGCGCTTGATCGACTTCAAGCGCGAGAAGTATGGAGTTCCGGGGAAGGTGGCGACCATCGAGTACGACCCCAACCGGTCAGCCCGCATTGCCCTGGTGCACTATGCCGACGGCGAGAAGCGCTACATTCTGCAGCCGGTGGGGCTGAAGGTGGGAGCGACGGTAAGCTCGGGTCCGGAAGCGGATATTTTGGTGGGCAACGCGCTGCCGCTCAAGAACATTCCTTCCGGCACCACGGTGCATGCGATCGAATTGCGGCCGGGCAAGGGCGCGCAGATGGCGCGGTCGGCCGGAACGCAGGCTCAACTGGTGGCGAAAGAGGGCGATTACGCGCTGCTCAAGCTGCCCTCCGGCGAGACCCGCAAGGTTCTGGCTGAGTGCATGGCGACCATTGGCCAGGTGGGCAACACGGACCATGAGAATGTGGCCATCGGCAAGGCGGGACGCAACCGCTGGAAAGGTATTCGTCCCACCAACCGCGGCGTGACGATGAACCCCGTGGATCACCCGCACGGCGGCGGCGAAGGCAAGACCTCGGGCGGCCGTCATCCGGTAACCCCGTGGGGCCAGCCGACGCGCGGATACAAGACACGCAACAACAAGCGGACCGACAGCTTTATTGTCAGCCGCCGGGTGAAGTAAGAAGAGCAGCTTTCAGCTATTAGCTATTAGCTTTTAGCTTGGAGTTGGAAAAACAGGAATTTCGGGCAATAGCTTGGCAGTTAGCTTGGGCAAGAAAGAGCTAAAGGCTAAAAGCTAATAGCTAGGAGCTGAGTTTATGGCACGTTCGACAAAGAAGGGCCCGTTCGTGGATGCGCACCTTACGGTGAAGATCGAGGTGCTGAACCAGGCCAACGACAAGAAAGTTGTGAAGACCTGGTCGCGCCGTTCGACGATCTTTCCCGAATTTGTGGGCCACACGATTGCGGTGCACAACGGTAGGAAGTTCATACCGGTGTACGTGACCGAGAACATGGTGGGACACAAACTGGGCGAGTTCGCGCCCACCCGCATCTTCAAGGGACACACCGGGGGCAGCAAAGCGGTCGTTGCCGAAGCCGGGGCCAAGCCGCGGTAGTAAATGCAGCTTTTAGCTCTTAGCTTCTAGCTATTAGCTGGATATCGACAGAGCAAAGGCTTGTTGGGAAGCGGGACAAGCTAAAAGCTAAAAGCTAACAGCTAATAGCTGATTTGAGGAAGAGACAATGGCAGTCGAGACAAGGGAATACAGGGCCGAGGCCAAGTTCCAGCGCGTATCGCCGCAGAAGGCGCGGCTGGTGCTGGACCTGATCAAGGGCCGGGGGGTCGAAGAGGCGCTGACGACAGCGGCCTTCACCAAGAAGCGCATCGCCCCGGTGATCTACAAGCTGTTGACCTCGGCGGTGGACAATGCGAAGTATGTTTCCGGCGAGCAGGGCACGGATCTGGACGTGGATAACCTCTACGTGAAGACGGCCCTGGCCAACGACGGGCCGCGCATGAAGCGGATCCGGCCGGCTCCGATGGGGCGGGCTTTCCGCTACCAGCGCAGGCTGACGCACATTGTGCTTTCAGTGGCCGAGCGCGAGTCGGACGCGGGACTGGTGACCAAGGTCGAGGAACCGGCGGCGGTGGTGAAAACGGCCCCGGCAGCCAAGGCGAAGGTTGCGGCGCCCGAGGCGGCGCCCAAAAAGACCAAGGCGGCGAAGAAGTCCGAGAAGCCGGAGACAACGGCCAAGGCTTCAAAGAGCAAGGCTGAAGAGCCGGAGACAGCGGCCAAGGCCAAAGCCACAAAAAAGAAGTCCGAGGAGCCGGAGACGGCGGCCAAGGCAACCAAGAAGAAGGCCGGCAAGTAGGCCTGGAAGGTTTTGAGAGGAAAAGCATGGGACAGAAAGTCCATCCTTACGGATTCCGGCTGGGAGTGAACAAGCCGTGGCGTTCGCGCTGGTTCTCAGAGCGCGACTATTCGAAGCTCCTGGTCGAGGACGTGAAGCTCAAGGCTGAGCTGCGCGAGAAGCTGAAGGCCGCGGGCGTGAGCTCGGTGGAGATCGAGCGGCCGGGAAACAAGCTGCGCTTTTTAATCCGCACCGCCCGTCCGGGCATCGTGATCGGCCGCAAGGGCGCGGAGATCGAGAAGCTCAAGACCGATCTCGGCAAGCGCACCAACCGCGACGTGTTCATCGACATCATCGAAGTGAACAAGCCGGAGCTGGACGCGCAACTGGTTTCTGAAGCGATTGCGCTGCAACTGGAAAAGCGCGTGAGTTTCCGGCGTGCAATGAGGAAGAGCGTGGACTCGGCGCTGCGTTTCGGCTGCAAGGGAATCAAGGTGAGAGTCTCAGGCCGGTTGAACGGCAACGAGATCGCCCGCTCGGAGTGGTATTTGCAGGGGCGATTGCCGCTGCACACGCTGAGGGCCGATATTGACTACGGCTTCACCGAGGCGCATACGACGTATGGCGTGATCGGCGTGAAGACCTGGATCTATCGCGGCGATATCTACGAGCAGAAGCGCCGTCAGGCGCCGCCGGTGGGGACGTCGGTGTTTTAAAGGCAGGGAATAGGGACCAGGGAATAGGGAATAGGTTCTCTGTTACTGGTGGAACGATGATCGATTGTAGAGTTTGCAGTTAGACTGCCGGGAAGTGAATAGCGACGGGATGCAACTATTCCCTATTTCCTATTCCCTATTCCCTGCTTTTCGAGGGTTTCGTTATGTTGATGCCAAAGAAGGTGAAGTTCCGGAAGCAGCAGAAGGGCAAGAGGCGCGGCAAGGCCTGGCGCGGTTCTACGCTGTCGTTCGGCGAATACGGATTGAAGGTGATGGAGTGCGGCTACATCACCGACCGTCAGATTGAGGCCAGCCGTATCGCCATGACCCGCTTCATCAAGCGTGGCGGCAAGATCTGGCTGCGCTTGTTCCCAGATAAGCCGATTACCAAGAAGCCGGCTGAAGTGAGAATGGGTTCGGGCAAGGGCGCGTTGGACCATTGGGTTGCGGTGGTGCGGCCGGGCAAGATCCTCTTCGAGATGGAAGGGGTGGACCCGGCGACCGCGCAGGAAGCCATGCGGCTGGCATCGAACAAGCTGCCGCTGAGAACCAAGTTTGTGATGCGGCCGGGAGCGGAAAAAGCTGTGGCTGCGGCCAAGTAGTTTGGTTTCCCACCCTTTCCGCAAATGCGCGGAAAGGATGGGGCACCCAATCGGGTGAGCCGGCCAAGGAAAATTGGACTCGCCGATAGGCGGAGAGAGAAACAGAGATGGAACTCGAAAAGATTCGGAATTTGAGCGACGAAGAACTGGCGCACCGGGAGAAGACGACCTCCGAGCAGCTATTCCGGCTTCGCTTCCAGGTCTCGCTGGGGCAGAACGACGGAGTGAAGAATATCCGCCTGCTGCGCAGGGAGATCGCGCAAATCAAGACCGTGGCCAAGGAGCGCGAGCTGGGTATCCGCGGCGCGGCCAAGGACGCGGACGTGGACGTGGACGCCAAGGCGGACGCGGAGAGCAAGAAGGGAGCCCGCTAAATGACGGCGACTAAAGATGCAGTGCAGGCGCCGGCGGCTGTCGGCGCACGGAGAAACGAGAAGGTTGGCCAGGTGGTTTCGACCAAGATGCAGAAGACCATTGTGGTCGAGGTCGAGATGCGCAAGGCGCATGCGAAGTACAAGCGGATCGTGCGCTCGACCAAGAAGTTTTATGCCCACGACGAGCAGAGTTCGGCGCGGATGGGCGACGTGGTGCGCATTCGCGAGACCCGTCCGCTGAGCAAGCTGAAGCGGTGGTCTTTGGAAGAGATTGTTCGGCGGTCGACGCTGGGGCAGATTGAGGACGCGAAGCTTCCGGACGAAGTCAAGGCCGCCAGCTAACGCGGGCGAGTAAGGAGAAGAACCCATGGCTGTGCAAATGAGAACGATGCTCGCGGTGGCCGATAACTCCGGCGCACGCAAGCTGCAAGTGATTCTGCCGCTGGGCGGCGGGCTGGGCAAGAAGGCAGGCCTGGGCGACATTGTGACCGCCGCGGTGAAGGAAGCTTCGCCGGACGGCACGGTGAAGAAGGGCAAAGTGGTGAAGGCGGTGATCGTGCGCACCCGCAAGGAGTACCGGCGGCGCGACGGCACCTATATTCGCTTCGATGAGAATGCGGCGGTGGTGATTACCGACGACCACGAGCCGGTGGGCACGCGCGTCTTTGGGCCGGTGGCCCGCGAGCTGCGCGAGAAGAAGTTTTTGAAGATTGTTTCGCTGGCTCCGGAAGTGGTTTAAGAGCAGTGGTCAGTGATTAGTGGTTAGTGATTAGTTTTTTGACAGTGAATTGGAAGCAGCGATTTTTGGATCAGTTTTTATGCTTGCATCGGCAAGGAAAACTGACCACTAACCACTAATCCCTAACCACTGTATTTGGAGAGAAGATGCCGAGTTTGAATATTCGTCGCAACGATACGGTTACGGTCCTGACGGGCTCGGATCGCGGCAAGACGGGCCGCGTGCTGCGCGTCTTCCCGGACAAGGGCACGGTGCTTGTGGAGCACGTGCGGGTAGTGAAGAAGACGGTTTCGAGCAAGCAGGGACAGCGGACCAAGGGCGGAATTGCCGAGCAGGAATCGCCTATCAATGTTTCCAACATTGTGCTGGTTTGCCCCAACTGCGGGCCGGCGCGCGTGGGATACAAGGTCGAAGGCGTCAGCAAGATGAGGATTTGCAAGAAGTGCGGGCAGGAATTGCCCACGAAAAAGTAGGAAGACAGTTGTCAGTGATCAGTTGTCAGTGGTCAGCGGGTTCGTGCTGAAGCGAGATGCCGAGGTAGCAGGCAACGGATTGCAAGGTTTAAAGGCCGAACGGAAAAGGCGTGAAGCGCGATTGTCTGGACGGCTAGTCCCTTCCGAAACGGTAAACGGGCGGTGTGCCCACTCCGAGGGTCGGAAGAAAGAGAGTAAAGCAAAATGGCGGCAAGGCTGAAAGAGAAGTATCACAAGGAGATCAAGCAGGCTCTGCAAAAGGAGCTGGGTCTCGAGAATCCGATGGCGGTTCCGGAACTGAAGAAGATCGTGGTCAACATGGGACTTGGCGAGGCTACGCAGAATACCAAGCTGCTGGATCCTCTGGTGGCCGACCTGACGGCGATCGTCGGACAGAAGCCGGTGACCACCAAGGCGAAGAAGTCGATTGCGGCCTTCAAGGTGCGCGAAGGCATGTCGATTGGCGCCATGGTGACTTTGCGGAACGAGAAGGCCTACGAGTTTCTTGACCGGCTGATTTCGACGGCGCTGCCGCGAGTGCGCGATTTTCGCGGCGTTTCAACGAAGAGTTTTGACGGGCGCGGCAACTACACGCTCGGTTTGCGCGACCAGCTGATTTTTCCTGAGATTGACTACTCCAAGGTGGAGAAGCTGAAGGGCATGAACATCACGATTGTGACTTCGGCGAAGGACGACAACTCGGCGCGGGCGCTGCTGAAGCACTTTGGCATGCCGTTCCGGCAGGGCGCGTAACAACAGCTATTAGCCGTTAGCTTTTAGCTATTAGCTCGATCAAGGTAAAACGAGCGACTGCTGCAAAACAAATTTGGGTTTGTTCCTGAGTACGGAATCGCAATGAGCAAGGGACAAGCTGAGAGCTAATAGCTAAAAGCTAATAGCTGTTGTGAAGAGGGTTTATGGCAACTACTGCAAAAAGGGTGAAGGACGCGCGGAAGCCGAAGTTCAGCTGCCGCAAGCACAACCGGTGCCAACTGTGCGGGCGGCCGCGCGGGTTTCTGCGCAAGTTTGGCGTTTGCCGCCTGTGCTTCAGGGCGCTGGCGCTGAAGGGCGAGATTCCCGGCGTCGTGAAGTCGAGCTGGTAGTAAAGACAGTGATTAGTGGTTAGTGATCAGAAACTAACCACTAATCACTAATCACTGACCACTGTAGTACGCATTCCCGCAGGTTTCCGGCAGCAGGCGGACGAACGGGGAATGAAGGAGAAGGAATGAGTCTGACCGACCCAGTAGCGGATTTTCTGGCGCGGATCCGGAATGCGATCCGGGCGCGTCATCAGAAGCTTGATGTACCGGCTTCGAAGCTGAAGACCGAGATTGCCCGCATCCTCAAGGAGGAAGGGTATATCTCGAACTACAAGACCCAGGAAGAAGAAGGCAAGCTGGTGCTACGCGTGTATCTGAAGTATGGCGGCACGGAAGCGGCCATACGCGACCTGGCGCGCATCTCTCGTCCCGGCTGCCGTGTGTATATCGGCCACGACGAGATCAAGCGCGTGCAGGGCGGTCTTGGCATCTCGATCATGACCACGCCCAAGGGCGTGATGACCGGCCGTCAGGCGCGCCGCGAGCGCGTGGGCGGCGAGTTGCTTTGCGAAGTGTGGTAAGTACAGTGATTAGTGGCTAGTGGTTAGTGGTCAGTCTGCAAACTGGCCGGCGAGAAATGGACGCTAATCACTAGCCACTAATCACTAACCTCTGATTCTCCGGCTGCAGTGGAACGATGGTGCGTTGAAACTGATCACGGACAACTGATCACTGACAACTGCTTTTTCGGGACTCGCAAGCCACTAGAAGGATTGAAACGATGTCGCGCATTGGAAAGAAGCCGATCCCGCTGCCCGCGGGTGTGAAGTATACGGTTGAGGGCAATACCGTTCTGGTCGAAGGGCCCAAGGGCAAGGTCTCGGCGCTGATCGCCGAAGGGATTTCGCTTGAGACGGTGGGCGCGGAACTGCATGTGAATCGCGACAGCGACAAGCACGCAGCCTTTCACGGGCTGACGCGGGCGCTGGTCTTCAACGCTGTTCAAGGCGTGACCAAGGGCTGGACGCGGGAGTTGGACATTGTGGGCATCGGCTATCGCGCCGAGTTGAAGGGCAAGGGCACGGTGGTTTTCACGCTGGGCTACTCGCATCCCATTGAGGTTCCGCTGCCGACGGGGATTGAAGTGGCGATCGACCCCAAGCAGACTCACCTGACTGTTACTGGCATTGACCGGCAGAAGGTGGGCCAGGTGGCGGCCGATATGCGTTCGCTGCGCAAGCCCGATCCGTACAAGAACAAGGGCGTGCGCTACTCGGACGAGAAGCTGAAGAAGAAGGCCGGCAAGACGGGGGCGAAGTAACAAAGGCAGGGAATAGGGAATAGGGAATAGGAAAAGCTAACTCCGCTATCTTCTCTAACTCTGCTAGCTCCGCTAACCATAACCGAACGGGGTCGCAGGGCTGCTCCGCTGATAGGAATGAGAGACCATGATTACTGAGACGAAGAGAAACGAAATTCGCCAGCGCATTCACCAGCGCATCCGCCGCAAGCTTTCCGGAACCGGGGAGCGGCCGCGGCTGAACGTGTACCGGTCGCTGGGTCACATCTACGCGCAGGTGATCGACGACCTGAAGGGCGAGACGCTGGTTTCGGCCTCGTCGCTGACGCTGAAACTGAAGAGCGGCGGCAATGTGGCCGCGGCTAAGGAAACCGGCAAGGCAGTGGCCGAGCTGGCAGTGAAACAGGGAATCAAGAAGGTGGTCTTCGATCGCGGCGGCTACCTGTATCACGGGCGCATCAAGGCTCTGGCCGACGCGGCGCGCGAGGCTGGGCTGGAGTTTTAAAAGCAGGGAATAGGGACTAGGGAATAGGAAAAGCTGACCGCTATTCACAGTCCACTGGAGAGACGAGAGAGCAATGACGATTTTGAAGAAGAAACTCGATGCCAACCAGTACAACCTGAAGGATCAGGTGGTGGCCATCAATCGCGTGACCAAAGTGGTGAAGGGCGGCAAGAATATGTCGTTTGCCGCGCTGGTGGTGGTGGGCGACGCCTCCGCTGGAGTGGTGGGCCACGGTTCGGGCAAGGCCAAGGAGGTTCCCCAGGCGATTCGCAAGGGGATCGAGGCGGCCAAGAAGAACCTGGTCCGCGTGAACCTGACCGATACCTCGATCCCGCACCTGGTTCTGGGCCGCTACGGCGCGGGGCAAGTGCTGCTGAAGCCGGCGCCCGAAGGCACAGGCGTGATTGCCGGCGGCGCGGTGCGCGCGGTGATGACCTCGGCCGGGGTGCAGAACGTGCTGACCAAGAGCATTGGCTCTCCCAATCCGCATAATGTGGTCAAGGCTACGTTCAACGCGTTGACGCAGTTGCGCGACAAGAGCGAAGTGGCCGCGATGCGCGGCAAGACCGTGGAGGAGATGTGAGCCATGGCTAAGGCAAAAGTAAAAAAGATTCTCATTCAGTACTATCGTTCAAAGAACTCCACGCCCTTCAAGCACAAGGCTGTGGTGAAGGGGCTTGGGTTTACGCGGCTCAACCAGATTGTGGAGCGCGTAGATAACGAGTCCATTCGCGGCATGGTCAAGGCAGTGCCGCATTTGGTGAGGATTTTAGAGAGCTAGTGATTAGTGGCTAGTGATTAGTTCTGCCCGAGGGTCGGCTAATCACTAACCACTAATCACTAGCCACTTGAAAGAAACGCGAGTCGGCGGAGTTTCTGATTTCTCCCCGGCGCTACAGCGAGGAAATTATGGCGAAGAATCTATCGAATTTGCGCGCGCCCCGGAAGGCCAATACAGGGCGCAAGCGCGTGGGCCGGGGAATGGGATCCGGCATGGGCAAGACTTCGACCCGTGGCCACAAGGGCCAGGGTTCGCGCTCCGGGTTCAGCCTGATGCGCGGCTTTGAGGGCGGCCAGATGCCGCTGCACCGGCGGTTGCCCAAGCGGGGCTTTACCAATATCTTCCGCACCGAGTACACGGTGGTGAATCTGGACCGGATCGCGGAACTGAAAGTTACGGAGATTGGCCTGGACGACTACAAGAAGCTGGGCTTGTCCTCAAACAAGAAGGCGCTGGTCAAGATTTTGGGCTCGGGCGAGCTGAAGTCGGCCATTACTATTCACGCGCACAAGTTTTCAAAATCGGCCGCGGAGAAGATCGAAAAGGCCGGCGGCAAGGCAGTGGTGGCGGGCGAAGAAGCTGTTGCGGCGGTCGTTGAGACTGCTCCGGCGGCGGTTAAGGTGAAGGCTAAGACTAAGGTGGCTAAGGCGCCGGCGGAATAGGCGATTGTGGTCTCGCGGGTCTCAAAATCGAGACCTGGGGCGACGAAATTTAAGTTTTGTGGTTTCCCACCCTTTCGCCAGAAAAAAGGCGAAAGGATGGGGCACGGAGTGTTTAGGTGAATCGGTTTCCCGCCCTAACCGCAAAGACAGAAACGCGGCGAGAGTGGGGCACCTAAAGGGTTTTCTTGGACAGTGTGAGTTAGGACACTGAGGGCCAGGCACGGGTAAGATAAGCTGTGCAAGTGAATCAAGTGGCGGCGAACGCCCTGAATCGGATAACCAATTATGCTTGAGAAGTTTCTAAATATCTTCCGGATTCCCGACCTGCGCAAGCGGGTGCTATTCACACTAGGCATTCTGGCCGTATACCGGCTGGGCGCGCATATTCCTACGCCGGGCGTTAACGGCCACCAACTGGAGCTGATGTTTAGCCAGCAGAGTGGATCGGCGCTGGGGCTGATGGACCTGTTTGGCGGCGGCAACCTGCGCCGCATGACCGTCTTTGCCCTGGGCATTATGCCGTATATTACGGCCTCGATTATCTTTCAGCTTTTGACGGTGGTCTATGAGCCGCTGGCGCGCATTCAAAAAGAAGGCGAGCTGGGACGGCGGAAGATCACGCAGTGGACCCGTTACCTTACTGTGATTTTGGGCGCGTTGCAGTCGATCGGCATCGCGGCCATTCTGACTAAGCAAAACCTGGTGCTGCATCCGGGTATCGGCTTCAGCCTGATGACTGTGCTGACGCTGACCACGGGCACGGCCTTCATCATGTGGCTGGGCGAACAGATTACCGACCGCGGCATCGGCAACGGCATGAGCCTGCTGATCTTTACCGGAATTGTGGCCGGGTTGCCTCGCGGCGTGGCCGAGCTTTACTCGAAAATCCAGACCAACGCATGGGGTACGTTTACCTTCCTGGCCGTACTGCTGTTGTTAGCGGCCATGATTGCGGTGGTGGCCTTTATCGTTTTTGTGGAGCGGAGCGAGCGGCGCATTCCCATCCAGAGCGCGCGGCGCATTGTGGGCCGCCGCATGATGGGCGGGCAATCGAGCCATTTGCCGCTGAAGGTGAACGCCGGCGGCGTGATGCCGGTCATCTTCGCGGGCTCCATCCTTTCCGCGCCCATGCTATTTGCGCAGGTGGATTGGGTGCAGAACAGCCGCTTTCTTCAGCCTATTATTCAGGCGCTGGCGCCCGGCTACCCATGGTACGAAATCTTGTACATGCTGGGCATTATCTTCTTTGCCTACTTCTATATCTCCATCGTGATGAAGCCGGACGACATTGCCGACAACTTCCGCAAGTCGGGTTCGTTCATACCGGGCATCCGTCCCGGCAAGCGGACATCTGATTTTATTAACGACATTCTCACCCGCCTTACGCTGGTGGGCGCGGCTTACCTGATCGTGATTTCGCTGGTCCCGACTTTCATGATCTCGGGTATCCGTTTCGACAAGTTGTGGCTGGTCGGCAGGGTTTTTGAGAATCTGCCCAACTGGACAACGCATGGTATGGGGGTCAATTTCTACTTTGGCGGCACTTCACTGTTGATTGTGGTGGGTGTGGCCATGGATACAGTCAACCAGATCGAATCGCAGCTGATCATGAGGCACTATGACGGCTTTTCCCCTCGTTCCGGTCGCATACGCGGAAGGAAAACGTGGTAAATGTCTTCATCTATGACCGCTGTTGAAACAGGCCGGGAATCGGGTCGAAAGACTAGTCCCGGCCCGATTCTTTTATTGGGCGCGCCGGGAGTGGGCAAAGGGACCCAAGCCAAGGAGCTGGTAAAGCTGTGGGGAATTCCGCAGATTTCGACCGGCGACCTGTTGCGCGCCAATGTTGCCCAGGGCACGTCGCTGGGCAGGGTCGCCAAGGAGATTATGGGGCGCGGCGAACTGGTTCCCGACTCGCTGGTGGACGAGATGGTGGCGGTGCGGCTGGCGCAGCCGGATACCGCTAACGGATACATTCTGGACGGGTTTCCGCGCACGCTGGGACAGGCGGGATGGCTGGATGGACGCTTGGCGGCACAGGTGAAGGCCCAAGGCGGAACGGGGCTGCCGGTGATTGCCGTCAGCATCCAAGTGGACTATAATCAATTACTGCGCCGCATTACGGGGCGCCGGAATTGTCCTGTCTGCCAGACCATCTATAACGTCTACGTGCATTCCCCGAAGCAGGATGGGATTTGCGATATAGAGGGTGCGGCGCTGGTCCAGCGAGCCGACGACACGGAAGAGGTCTTCAAGGGACGCATGCGCGCCTACGAGGCTCTGACCGCGCCTGTCATCGAGCATTACCGGGCAATGGGACGTTTTGCTGAAGTGGATGGTGACCGGTCGATCCCTGTAATCGCGGCCGGAATTGTTGCCGCCGTCGAGCGGTTACGCGCAGTAGCGTAGCCGAACGGCGGGTTTGTGTGCGAGGAGCTAGCTGACAGTGAACAGCTGACAGCAAACAGTTGTCAGTCCATTGGGCGGCAACGGGAAACTGTTAGCTGCCTACTGTTAGCTGTTAGCTAACTGAAAGCTGGTTGAGTGGCGGTTGTACTGAAGTCGTCGCAGGAGATCGAGAAGATGCGCCGCGCGGGCCGGGTGGTTCGCGAGGTGCTCGAACTGGTGCGAAGCCACGTAAAGCCGGGTGCCACGACTCTCGATCTGGAGAACGCGGCCCAGGCGAGGTTGAATGAGTTAGGTGTGAAGGCGGCATTCAAGGGGTACCACGGTTATCCCTGTGTGCTGTGCGCTTCAGTCAACAGCGAAGTGGTGCACGGCATACCGTCGGCAAAGCGGGTGCTGAAAGAAGGGGACATCGTATCGCTCGACTTTGGGGCGGTGGTGGACGGCTACTACGGAGACTCAGCCATCACCGTGCCGGTGGGCGAGAAGATTGACCCAGGCACGGTGCGTTTGTTGAAGGCGACGGAAGCTTCATTGCACGCGGGAATTGCGGCGGTAAGGCCGGGGGCGACCCTGGGCGATGTGGGCGCGGCCGTGCAAGGGGTGGTTGAGGCCGAGGGGTTTTCGGTGGTGCGGGATTTTGTGGGCCATGGTATCGGCATCCACATGCACGAAGATCCGCAGGTGCCGAACTTCGGCGAACGAGGACGCGGCATGAAACTGCGTTCGGGAATGGTGATTGCCATCGAGCCGATGGTGAATGCCGGTAAGGCAGACGTCGTGGTGTTGGAAGACGGCTGGACGGCAGTGGCCAAAGACGGAAGCATGAGCGCTCATTTTGAGCACACGGTGGCGGTGACCGCTACCGGAGCCAGAGTTTTAACCGAGTAGCACGCTCGGGATAACGGCCGGGGGCGGGAACAGCGTACCGGCGGAAGTGGACACAGTTTGTCGAAGGAAGACGCGATCGAGGTAATGGCGGTGGTCACGGAGACACTGCCCAATGCCATGTTCAAGGTCAAGCTCGAGAATAATCACGAGGTTCTGACCCATGTTTCGGGAAGGATGCGCAAGAACTTCATACGCATTTTGCCCGGCGACCGCGTGGCCGTGGAGTTGAGTCCCTACGACCTGAATCGCGGGCGGATCGTTTACCGGTACAAATAGCTATTAGCTTTTAGCTATTAGCTTGTTTGTGGAGAGTTGAAAGACGAAGTATTCGCAATGATGAAGCTAATAGCTAAAAGTTAATAGCTTTTAAGAAGGGCAGCAGTGATGAAAGTTCGGGCATCGGTAAAGAAGATTTGCGTGAAGTGCAAGGTCATCACCCGCAAGGGAGTAGTCAGGGTGATCTGCGAGAACGCAAAGCACAAGCAGCGCCAGGGCTAGTCGGCAGTCTGGCAGAACGTGGAAGCTTCGCGAAAGGGGTCAGTTACCAGTTGTCAGTTAAAACGCTCGCAAGAGAAACTGATTACTGACAACTGAAAACTGACAACTCGACAAGGGGCTAGTTAGCTTGAGTCAAGGCTTGCGATGAACCCCTGAAGGCAACCGCACTAACCGTGCGAACCGGCTGAGGCCGGGGGCACACAAACTGAAATCGCAAAGGAATCAGCATGGCACGTATTTCCGGCGTCGATCTGCCCCGCGGCAAGCAGGCCAGAATCGCGCTCACTTACATCTTCGGCATCGGGAACCCCCGTTCGCTCAAGATTCTGGAGAAGGCGAATGTAGATCCCTTCAAGAAGGTCCAGGATCTGGGCGAGGAAGAGGTCAACCGCATCCGCCAGGTGATTGAGGACGAGGGGAATGTGGAGGGTGACCTGAGGAAGGACACCCAGATGCATATCAAGCGTCTGATCGATATCCAGAGCTATCGCGGCACCCGTCACCGGCGTTCGCTGCCGGTACGCGGCCAGCGTACCCACACCAACGCCCGTACCCGCAAGGGCCCGCGCAAGGGCACAATTGCCGGCAAGAAGAAAGCGACGGGTAAAACCTAATGGCGAAAGCAGAGCAGAAAGCCGGAGCGGGCAAGCCGGCCGGCAAAAACAAGAAGTTCAAGAAGCGCGAGCGTAAGAATGTGCCGTTTGGCATTGCGTACGTTCAGGCGACGTTCAACAACACCATCGTCACCATCACAGACCAGGTGGGCAACACGCTGAGCTGGAAGAGTTCGGGGTCGCTGGGTTTCCGCGGTTCGCGCAAGGGCACGCCCTTCGCGGCGCAGCAGGCTGCCTCAAACGCCGCCAGCATGGCTCGCGATCACGGTTTGCGCGCGGTCGACGTTCGGGTCTCAGGTCCGGGTTCAGGCCGCGAGTCGGCTATTCGCGCCCTGGCAGCGGCAGGAGTGGAAGTTCGCTCCATCCGCGACGTGACGCCGGTGCCGCATAACGGCTGCAGGCCGCCTAAGCGGAGGAGAGTGTAAGAGAAGCTGGTTGTCAGTTATCAGTGGTCAGTTGTCAGTCCGGTATGGGTAACAACTGAGAACTGATTACTGACAACTGAAAACTGAATTGGGCCGGGAGGAAATGTCCTCCGGACACGTAAACCGGCCGTCATCCGAAGTCAGGAGAAGAAATGGCACGTTATACCGGAGCAGTATGCCGCCTTTGCCGACGCGAAGGCACCAAGCTCTTTTTGAAGGGCACCAAATGTTTGTCAGACCGTTGCCCGCTGGAGAAGCGTAACTTTCCACCCGGGCAGCACGGCAAGGACCGCAAGGCCAAGATCGTGGGCTACGGCCTGCAACTGCACGAGAAGCAGAAGGCCAAGCGCATGTACTTCACGCTGGAAGGCCAGTTCCGCGAGTACTACGAGAAGGCCAACCGCGCCGCCGGCGTTACGGGCGAGTTGCTCATCCAGCAGTTGGAGCGCCGGTTGGACAACGTGGCTTTCCGGCTGGGATTTGCCATCTCGCGCCGACAGGCGCGGCAGGTGGTGCGTCACGGCCACGTTACGGTCAATGGCCGCAAGGTCAACATTCCCTCTTACCAGTTGAATGTGGGCGATGAGATCGCGGTCCGCGAGAGCGCGAAGAAGCTGCTCATCGTGGAGCAGGGCGCGCAGTATGCCGCGCAGAATCCCGTGCCTGCGTGGCTGGATGCGGATTTTGCAAATCTTACTGGGAAAGTGCTGCACCTGCCCAAGCGCGCGGACGTCAACCTGCCGATCAATGAGCAGCTGATTGTGGAATTGTATAGCAAGTAACAGTGGATAGTGGTTAGTGATTAATGGTTAGTTGTTCCTGAATAGGGCCATTCTAACCACTAATCACTAGTTACTAATCACTGCATTTCAACCGAAGGAGAACTTGCGCGGCCGCCGCAAAATGCATCGCGACGTACATGCCGCGCCGGAAACGAGACAACGATATGCTTTGGAGAGGATTTCAAAAACCGAAGCGTTTGGCAGTGGATGCCGAGACGCTTAGCGAAACATTTGGCAAGTTCAGCGCCCAGCCCTTTGAGCGCGGCTTTGGCACCACCATCGGCAACGCACTGCGCCGGACTCTGTTGAGTTCCATCGAGGGCGCGGCGGTGACCGCGATTCGCATCGAAGGCGTGCTGCACGAGTTCCAGTCCATCACTGGAGTGGTCGAGGACGCCACCGACATCATCCTGAATCTTAAGCAGATTCCCTTCAAGCTTGCGGGCGACGGTCCCAAGGCGCTCTACCTGCGCGCCGACCAGCCCGGTGTGGTGACTTCAGGAATGATTGAAGCCGACGGCGACGTGGAGATTCTGGACAAGGACATTTACCTGGCTACGCTTTCAGAAGGCGGCAAGCTGGATATGGAAATGCGCCTGAAGAGAGGGCGCGGCTATATCTCCGCAGATAAGAATTTTGACGCCGACCTGGGCCTTGGATTTATTCCTGTGGATTCGGTCCACTCGCCGGTGCGCCGCGTAAATTATGTGGTGGAAGCGGCCCGACTGGGACAGATCACGGACTATGACAAGCTGACCCTGGAAGTGTGGACCAACGGGGCCGTGCTGCCCGCAGACGCTGTCGGCCTGGCCGCCAAGCTGCTGAAGGATCACATGAACATCTTCATCAACTTCGAGGAGGAAATCGAAGCTGAGGCGCGCGGCGAGGAAGGCCGCTCGCTGCTGCGCAACGACAACCTGAACCGCTCAGTGGAAGAGTTGGAGCTTTCAGTCCGCAGCTACAACTGCCTGAAGAACGCCAACATTCAGACCATCGGCGAGCTGGTGCAGAAGACCGAAGCGGAGATGCTGAAGACCAAGAACTTCGGCCGCAAGAGCCTGAACGAGATCAAGGAAATTCTGGCGCAGATGGGTCTTTCGCTGGGCATGAAGATCGACGAGCAGGGCAACGCGGTTCCGGGGCCGACCAGCATTCCTCCCGCAGCAGCATTGGCCGCAAGTTATGGCCGCTACGACGAAGAGGACGAACCGCTGGATTCAGTGGACTTGCAGTTGCCGACCGAGAGCGAGAATTTTTAAGACAGTGATTAGTGGTTAGTGGGCAGTGATCAGTCAGAGGCGCCAGGAAACCAACGGTTGGCTTCACACTGAAAACTAATCACTAGCCACTAAACACTAAACACTGATATCGAAAGAGAGTTTCACCATGCGCCATCGCAATGCAGGATATAAGCTCGGACGCAACACCAGCCACCGCCGCGCGCTTTTGCGCAATCTGGTTACGTCCGTTCTCGTGGAAGACCGCGTGGAGACTACCCTGACCAAGGCCAAGGCAGTCCGTCCACTGATTGAAAAGATGATCACCCTGGGCAAGAAGGGCGATCTGCACAGCCGCCGCCAGGCACTGAGCTTTCTCATGACCGACAAGTCCGTGACGCGGCTGTTCGAAACAGTGGCGCCGCGCTACGGCGACCGTGAGGGTGGTTATCTGAGGATTATCCGCACCGGATTCCAGCAGGGCGACGGGGCCGCGAAGGCCTTCATCGAATTGCTGGGCGCCGAGAAGCAGCTTGAGGTCAAGCGCCAGAAGCGCGACGACATCAAGGCCAAGAAACGGGCCGAGCTGGAAAAGCACCTGGAAGAGCAAAAGAAGGAAGAAGAAGTCAAGGAAGAAGCCGCTTAAGGCGGTCTCTGTCGGCTGTTCTTCCCTTCGTAAGGAAGGCGAGTACGGGCGTCCGCTGATGCGGACGCCCGTGCTTTTTTGTAATAATTAACGACGAAATTCAGAGGACGCCGATTATCCCCGTTATTCGGCTTGCACGCCCATTTGCTTCGCTTTGAGTTTATAAGTTGAATACACGGTGATGCTTTGGGCGGGGAGATTGTCTTCAAATGTTGGATGAACGGGACTAATGGCGAAGCTTGCTTCGGGCTTAAGTTCAATGTCGGTGCGGTCGCGCATGGAAGGGGTCATACGATACCGGTAAAGCTTGAATGAGCCGGCTAGATTGTCGAACGCGATGGTCCCGCTCATATCTTCCGAGCCTTCATTCACAACCAATACAGTGACTTTTCCCTTTGGGCTCCGCAGGGCGGCAGCTACCAGGCGCTGAATACCATCCACTGCGCCGCCCTCGGTGTGGAGGGCCAGAACCTGGGAGTTCAGGGCTGTATAGCGGCTGAGGAGCGCCCACATGTAATAGGCGTTGGGGTGGGGCTTGAACACAGTGAGCAGGCGGTTGGCCTTTATGTCCCAGGTGTCAAGCAGCTGCCACTGGCCGTCGAGATCGCCGCGATTGACGAAGCTCCAGCGGTTGAAGCCGTCCGCGCCGGCATTGATGGCGCGAACTACGAGCGATGCGTTCTTCAGACTTGCCTCGTAGCCGTCGGGAGCGGGATTGGACCCGTGCCAGCCATAGGCCATGGTGCCGACTTCAGAAAGGAAAAAGGGCTTGTTGCGCTGGTGCGCCCATGCGGCCCAGTCGGTGATGCGGACTACCGTGGTGGTCATTGAGTATTCGCCGGATATACCGGGTTTGTCGAAGTCGGCCCAGTAGGAGTGGATGTCGTAGGCGCCGATGTACTGATCGAAGTCGATCTTTGCCGGCTCCAGCGGCGGCATATCGGTCCAGTCGGGTCCGGAGATGGGTAAAGTAATACCGCGCTTATCGAGAGCCGCGCGCACTCTCTTGAAGTCGGGAGTGGGTGCAAGCGGCTTCAGGTCCGGGCCCTGCCACCAGGAGAAATCCTGGCCTGGCTCATTGTTGAGGCTCAGCCAGCGAATGGAGGTATAGCCTTTGACCTTGACGAGGTGATAGATCAATTCGGCATAACCGTCGGCGAAGTCGTCCACGGATAAGGGAGCGCTATGCACGCGCTTGGCGGGATCGTCGCGCAGTTCCGGCAATGAGTTCCAGGTCGTGTTGCCCCACAGTTGCTGGAGAAAAACCTGCGTGTGACGAGTTTCGGCCCAGTCGAGGATGCGGTAGAGAATATGCATCTCGGGGCTATCCCAATCGAAGCGTCCGCGCTCGGGCTCGTAGATGCGTTGCTCCAGTTCCACACGGCACCAATCGAGGCCCAGCCAGTCGGCGTGATGATAGAGGGATTGCCAGGCGGCTTGATCTTCGGCCGGTGGGTAAGCTCCCCATCCGCTGCCGCCATTGGTGCCGGGAATGGGGGTCTCTATAGCGTGCCAGGAGGCGCCGATTCCGCCTTGCATGGTGCGTACCGGTTGGCCCGCATCAATCTTCAGCGTCACGGTCGACGACCAGACAGCACTACTGAAGCAAGCGATAAATAATAGCGAAAGAAAGCCTTTCAATTCCATTTCCTTGGTTACGCCGCTTTTGCCAACCGCTTGGGCCTGAATAGTCGCAAGAAAATATAGACCGCTAATTCCATTGCGATAGCGCCGCAACAATCGAGCAGCACGTCCCACGGAGAGCCGGTGCGGTTGGGCAGGAAGGTTTGGTGCCACTCATCGGCGCTGGCAACCATGGCAGTTCCCAGAAGCGCGAGAAGCGAGTCGTGGAGGAAGCGGGAGCGGGTGAGAGTCATCCACCAGGCGCGCAGCCAAGTCAACCCGATTGTTCCATAGCCGATAAAGTGGCCGGTCTTGCGAATCAGGTGATGCAGGATTTCCCATCGGTCGTCGGAGACGAAGCCGAAGATGGCCTGGTAGAGCCAGCGGAACGGACTACTGGTATGATTGGCGCCCATGATTTCCGTCGATTCCATCGCAACGGCTATTACGCCCAGAACCACCGGCAGCCATGCGCTGATCCAGAACTTCAGGCTGCGACGGTTACTCGACATGGTAGTTGGAGTGGTCACAAACCAAAGATATCAGGAGGAAGAAGGATGCCAGTTAGAAAACGCGGCAGCGCATGGCAAGTTGACGTAAGGCTGGTCGATGGGAGCCGGTTCAGAAAAACGTACCCGACAGAGGAAACGGCACGGGAAGCGGAAAAAGCACTGACACCAAACCCTCAGCAGCGGACGATAGCTCGCCATGCTGCGCGAAAATCGCGCAGGCAATCACCAAGCATCGTCCGCTCAGAGAAGCCATCGTCAGAAGAATCGGCAGCCTCAAACCGGGAGCAGTTAAAGCCAGCCACATCGCCCTCATCGTTGCTGACCTTTCTAAACCAACATGCAACGGCTCAGAAAAAGGAACGAAACCGAGGAGCAGTGCATATCTCAAAGCCCTCCAATGGGAGTTGAGGATTTTCATTTTGAAAATCCTCGGGCAACCGTCGTATCTGTCGCAGCTGCGGAAGCTGCCACGCGGCGGGCCGCGTGAGCAGCTTGTTCCGGAAGAGGAATTCGACGCGGTGTATGAAGCCGCCAAACCAAGGCTCAAGCTGGCATTGCTGCTGGCCCGAGACGCCGGCCTGAGACGATCAGCGATCACGAATCTAACCGCGCGATCAGTGGACTTCGATCACAATGAAGTGTTCGGAGTGACGAAGAACCAGGCCACATACAGAGTGCCCATGACAACGCGACTGCGGTCCATGCTCGCGGCGCTTTGCGCCGTCGCCGGCAGCGGTCAATCGTTAGTGGATATGCTCAGTACACAGCACCACCACCCGATCAAGCCATGCACACTGCTCTGGGAACTGAAGGCCACACAGCGACGGATAAATGGCGGGGAACCGTTCGCGTGGTCGTTGCATGACCTGCGCCGCACGGCGGCGCGGTCACTATACGACCGGACTCACGACGTTCGAAAGGTTCAAAGGTTGCTCGGACACGATGGGCCCATGCAAACGTGGTGGTATATCGGTCGAGCGGGTCTGCCGCTCGACGCGGCAGACCTGGAACCAAAAATCAAGCTGGTGAAAACGGAGGAAGTCGCGTGAAGAAAGAGCCGGAGTACATGGATTCGGAAGTCGTGGTGCGCAGGTTCAAACGAGCATCGAAAGGAAAATTTGAGACGCGGAACAACGAAGGCGAATCGACCATCCAAACCATCGACCGATTGATGAACGTCTACGCCGATTCGCTGGAGGAGTTCCAGAAGGACAAAAAACTGAGTGTGAAAGACGCTCGACACAATGCTGGGAAAGCATGGCTGGCAAGCCTACCGGAACTGACCGACCTGAACTCCGTGCTGAACTACATAGCCCTGATCGCGTGGGGACTGCGCATGCGGATAATCGAAATCGGAGAATCCAAAGCGATGATGTTCATGGCGCAAACGCAGCTATCAGCTTTGCGGGAGCTAAAATCGAAGAAGTAGAAAAAGCGGAATACGCAGAAGACTGGGAACCGGGGCCGCGATGCGACCCCGGCTTTTTAACGGAACGGAGAGGAGATGCACGTGACCCTAAAAAGGATTCAGATCAATATGCGGACCATGATCAACTACAGGATTCAAAATGGTTCCATGACGGTGAAACTTCTGAGCGCGAAAAGCGGCGTTGGGCAATCGCACGTCTCGAACTTCGTGCACGGCAAAAGGAACTTGTCGCTCGATTCGATGGACAAACTCATGAGAGCTCTCGGCATGGACATCGAAGTGATAGTCGTCGGACTGTAGATAGACCAGGCAACGGAGCTCGGCGACGAGCGAAGCGTGATCGAAGGTCCAGCCGGCAGCTTCAGCCCAAAACTATAGATACACCAAGCCTATAACCGGCTATACAAAGAAGTCGGCGCTTGCCGGTCGTGGCCCTCAGAAAAAAAGGGCCACACCCTCCGGCCACCATCCGCGCCGCCCGCGCTTCGCGCTCCCTGCGGCGCGGCTGAGCCGGTGGCCGGACGCGCCTCGGTCTTATTCGTGGGGGGCGGCGCGGACAATGCATAGCAGCTGCGATCAGCCGTGGAACCCGCCCCCCAAACCCCCCCCGCGCGGCGCTCCGGCCCCCCACGCGGCTTGGGAGCGCCGCCACCCGGCCAATATCAAAAGAGCCTGATATTTTGGTGGCCAGGTGGTCCCGTGGGGGGCCGTCGCGCCCGTCACCGGGCAACGCAAGCACCCGCAAGCGCCGCCTCCGGCAGCGCGGGTGCGCGTTGCCCGGTGCCGGGTCCCTCGGGGCGCGTCGGCAAAGACCGAAAAGCCACACCCGCCGCGCCCCTTCGGGCCCGCGCGGACAATGCCCGAAGCGCGGCCTACGGCCGCAAAGAAAAAAGCCCGGGCGCCGACAGCGATCATCGTGCAGCGTGTGCGCGTTCAGTTCCATGATTGCTACGCGCGTCAAGGGCGCTGCGCGTGGCCTGCGGCCACTCCGCTTCGCTACGCCCTTGACCCGCTCCGCCAAAAGCGCCATCCATGAACGCGCACACACAAAAACCTTCTCATCGTTGCCACTGGTGCGGTCAGCCAGCCGGTCGCCTTCACCTCATCGTCAAAGGTCCACGCCTGGTCTTCAGCCAGCCTAGCTCCTGGTTGTTCTGCGGCCTGCTTTGCCTTCAAGCATGGTGCGCGGCTGAGCGTGGTCTACCTGAGCAGCCGCCGTAGCTGACGCGGCGCTACGCGCCGCGACGACCACCCCCTCCCCTGGCGACGCTGCGGCCGCGCGGCCGGAAGATTTGCCCTCGAGCTGAGCACCCGGCCGGAAGATTCTGCCAGCGGATTGTGACCAAGCTGTGACCATACGGAAAATAGGATTTGGTCACAAGTTGGTCACAGAGGTCAGCGGGATTGGGATTGACAGGGAAGAAGATCGTGCGTAAGCTGGTCACAATCTTGGTCACAGATTGGCTGTGACCGGAGAGAAACTATCACTCGACATGGTAGTTGGGCGCCTCCCTGGTGATGATCACGTCGTGGACGTGGCTCTCGCGCAGGCCGGCGCCGGAGATGCGTACAAACTGCGCCTTCTCCTGGAGTTCAGCGATGGTGCCGCAACCGACGTAACCCATGCCGGAGCGGAGGCCGCCGACAAGCTGGAAGACCATCGATTCGAGCGGTCCGCGGTAGGGCACGCGGCCCTCGATGCCCTCGGGAACGAATTTGGCCAGACGATTGCTGCTGGCGCGCTCGCGCTGGACGACACTCTCGGACCCGGACTCCGTGCTGGCGAGGTCGTCGGAACTCTGGAAATAGCGCTCGCCTGAACCCTGGTTCATGGCGGTTAGTGAACCCATGCCGCGATAGCTCTTGAAGCTGCGGCCCTGGTAGAGGATGGTTTCGCCGGGGCTCTCGTCGACTCCGGCAAAGAGCGAGCCGATCATGACCGAGCTTGCGCCGGCTGCGATGGCCTTGGTGATTTCGCCGGAGTACTTGATGCCGCCATCGGCGATGACGGGAATTCCGTGTTCGCTTGCGGCGCGTGCGGCTTCTGAGATGGCTGTGATCTGCGGCATTCCTGCGCCGGTGACCATGCGCGTGGTGCAGATGGAGCCGGGTCCTATGCCGACTTTGACGGCGTCCGCACCGGCTTCGATGATTGCCTGAGCGCCCTCGTAGGTAGCCACGTTACCGGCCAGAATTCCGATCTCCGGAAAGCGCTTCTTGACGGCGCGGATCGCATCGAGCACGCGCGTGGAGTGGCCATGCGCCGAATCGATGGCCAGCACATCCACGCGCGTACGGATCAGCTCAGCCGCGCGCTCAAGGAAATCGCCCGTTGCGCCGATGGCGCCGCCCACGCGTAGCCGGCCCTGATCGTCCTTGCTGGCGTTGGGGTATTTCAGTTTTTTCTGGATGTCCTTGACCGTGATGAGGCCCTTGAGATTGTATTGATCGTCGACCACCAGAAGCTTTTCAACGCGATGCTTGTGCAGGATCAGCTCGGCCTCTTCCAGCGTAGTGCCCACGGGAACGGTGATCAGGTTCTCCTTGGTCATCACGTCGCCGATGGGGATATCGGTGCGGGTTTCAAAGCGCAGATCGCGGTTGGTGAGGATGCCCACCAGCCTTTTGCCGCGCGTGACCGGCACGCCGGAGATTTTATAGCGCCGCATTACGTCGAGTGCGTCGGCGATCATCTGGTCCGGGCCGATGGTCACCGGATCAACAATCATGCCGCTCTCAGAGCGTTTTACCTTGTCGATTTCGCCGGCCTGTTCGGCGATGGAAAGATTGCGGTGCACGATGCCGATGCCGCCCTGCTGGGCCATGGCGATGGCCATGCGCGACTCGGTCACGGTATCCATGGCGGCCGAGACCAGCGGGGTGTTCAGCGTAATTTTGCGGGTCAACTGGGTTTGCGTACTTGCCTGGACGGGCACTACGTCGCTCAAGGCGGGCACCAGCAACACGTCGTCGAAGGTAAGGGCTTCCGGTAAGTTTTTGGTCAGCATATGTTCTGATGCGCCTGGCAGGCCAGGGACTCGGGTCCCCGGCGTGGCAGGCGCTTCGTTCTATTGTAGCGGAGACGGGAGACCCCACACTGCTAACCGCGGCATAGCAGGTCTACAATGACTTTTGGCAAAGCGAGGGGTGAATCGATGCACGAAGAGATGACATCGCTGGAAAGATGCCTGGCGACGATACGGTACGAGCCACACGACCGGGTTCCGGTGGACCTGCACAACTTTATGATGACGGTTGCAGGCCTGGATTTGCCGCCGGAAAAGATCTTCCGGGACGGGAAGTTGCTGGGAGAGGCGCAGGTGGCCGCATGGAAAAGGTACGGGCACGATCTGCTGCTGATCGAGAATGGAACCGGGGCGCTGGCGGAGTCTTGCGGCTGCGAGGTTGTTTATCTGCCGGGCAGCGCGCCGATTATTGAAAAGCCGCTTCTGAAGAGCCTTGCTGAGGTTTCGAGCCTCAGGAAGCCCGATCCATGGAATTCGCCGCTGACCAGGGCCGTGCTGGATGCCACTCGCTACGTGCTCGACGAGATCGGCGACCGGGCCTTCGTGCTGGGACGGGCGGACCAGGGACCATTCGACCTGGCTTGCCTGATTGCCGGGCCGGTGAATTTGATGACGGAGATGGCGGCGGGCGAGAGTGACGAGCAGATCTTCGAACTGCTGGAGTATGCGAGCGACTGCTACATTCTTTATGCGCAGATCTTCAAGGAGATGGGATGCCCGGGGACTTCGCTGGGAGAGGCGCAGGCTTCTCCGGATGTGATTTCACCGAAGATGTTTGAAAAGTATTGTCTGCCTTATGGGAAAAAAGTGGTGAGCGCGTTGCAAAGCGAGGACTTTACCGTGGCCTACCATACCTGCGGCAATACTACGAAGATTATCGGCGGGATGACGGAGACGGGAGCGAAGATACTGGAGTTCGATTACAAGTGCGACAAAGCCGCGGCCAAGCGGGCGACGGCGGGAAAGACTACGCTTCTGGGGCCCATCGATCCCAGCGGTGTGTTGCATGAGGGGTCGGTTGAGGACGTGGAGAAAGCTTGCCGCGAGGCGATCGAGGTGCTTGCGCCGGGAGGCGGGTTCATCCTTGGACCGGGATGCGCTCTGCCGGCTACTACTCCGGCAGAAAATATTGACAAGCTGGTGGAGTGCGCAAAAATTTACGGGAAATACTGACGCTGCATTACTGCGGGATCGTTTGATAAGGTTGTTCGGCTCCCAAAAATGCCGACTCCTGTTTGGCCAAACGATCCAGGATTCCGAGATTGCGAGCCATGCGTTCGGAGATACGGATGCGGATCTTTTCCTGGTCACCGAGCGTAAGGAACGCATAACGCAGCCACAAGAACTTTGTTCTTCCCAACTTGATTTCCTTCCAGGGAATGCAGAGCGGAGGATGGCCGATACGAAAGAGGAAGAGTATTGAAAGATAAAGGGCATCCTCGGCAGCGGTCATGCGGATGACGTTCCCGTAATTCACTCTAAACCGCATCTTCACGCCGTAAAAAAACGGCCCAGCGGTCCTGATTTCTCCGTAAGGCTCAGACTGCCTCTTGAAGCGCCCGGATAGCGTGAACCAACCGCCCATCAGACTAATGATGAAGCAAACGAAGCACCACAGGGACACAAAAAAGACCGCAAAACCGTAGGGAGTATTTAAAAATCCATTCAGACTTTCTTGCATAGTACACCTCATGGAATTCGTTCTTCATGTTGTAGGAGCTACATTCTTCGCGGTCTTGAGCAGTACCCTCACTTGCTCTTAAACGATTTTCCTCAGACCCCCACCGGGAATGGCTTGGGGCTGGACTCGTCGGTGTTTGCGCCGCCGGAGCGCCAGCGTTCGAAGCGGCCTTGGAGCAGGCTCATGAGGCCGGTGTACCAGTAACCGATGACGAACAGGATCAGGAACGGCGCGGTGAAATAGTTATGGTTTGAGAAGGTGTAGAGAATGGCGACGAAGAAATAAGCGCCCAGCAGCATCTCAATCCACGGCGCCAGCACCAAGCGCTTGCGGTACTTGGAGGCCTGGGATTTTTCTCCCTTTTTGGCTACGCGGTATTTGGGCGTACGCACAAAGGGACTCTTGAGGCCGATGAGCGCTTCCATCACCGCCTTGGTGTTGGTGACGGTGAGTCCGATGCCAAGGGCCATCAGGAAGGGCAGATAGAGAAAGGTCTTCATCCAGGTTTTGGGGAAGAGTTCGCGCTCGCTCGTCAAGTAAAACACGGCAATGGAAAAACTGGAGGCGGTGAAGAGCGGGAAGTCAATGAGCAGCATCTGGAACCATCCCTGATAAAAGCGGCAGATCATGGCCGGCATGAGCAGTACAGACATGATGACCATCAGCGGATAACTGAGGTTGGCTGTGAGGTGGTAGACGGCCTCGACCTTGATGCGGCGCGGCACATTCGACTTGAACATGAGGGGCAGCACTTTGATGCTGGTCTGGATGAGCCCTTTGGCCCAGCGTGCCTGCTGCGTCTTGAAGGCGGTCATTTCGATGGGCAGTTCGGATGGGCACTCGACTTCAGGCAGGTATTTGAACTTCCAGCCGGCCAGTTGCGAGCGGTAGCTGAGGTCGGTGTCTTCAGTGAGTGTGTCGTGCTGCCAGCCACCACCGTCGACAATGGCCTGGATGCGCCACATGCCGGCGGTGCCATTGAAGTTGAAGTAGTCGCCGGTGCGGACGCGGGCGCCGTGTTCTATTACAAAGTGGCCGTCGAGGAGAATGGCTTCGATCTGGGTGAGCATGCTGTAGTCGCGGTTCATGTGGCTCCAGCGTGTCTGCACCATGCCGATCTCCGGCTCGGCAAAGTGGTGGATCACCTTCATAAGCCAGTCGGGCGGCGGCACAAAGTCGGCGTCGAAGATGGCCACGTACTCTCCCTTTGCCACCTTGAGCCCGGCATCGAGGGCTCCGGCCTTGTAGCCATGGCGGTTGGTGCGATGTATGTAGACGATAGGATGGCCCAGCGAGGCATAGCGCTCGACGATCGCGGCGGCCACTTCCCGGGTTTCGTCGGTGGAGTCGTCAAGCACCTGAATCTCGAGTTTTTCGCGGGGGTACTCGATGGCGCAGATGGCATCGATCAGGCGGTCAATGACGAACTGCTCGTTGAAAATAGGCAGTTGGATGGTGACGCGGGGCAGCTCTTCAAAGTGCCGGGGCGGGTCGGGATGGTAGTTTTTGCGGTACTTGAAATAGAGGTAGCACATGGTATAGCGATGGACACCGTATATGGAGAGGATGATCATTACCGCGAAGTAGGGTAACAGCACCGCGGCGTCAAAAAAGTTCCAGTGGTAGAGTCCCTTGAAGGTCTGGTCGGTGGACTGCAACGTCTTCCAATAGTGGAGCAGGCCGCTCTGGGGCGCAAAGGCCAGAAGCGCGGCGATGCGCGACGGCAGGCCCTCAGGGAAGATCCGTAGAAGGCTGGAAACGGGATTCAGATTGGTCACAAGCGCGGCGAACAGAGCAAGCCTCCACGACCGGGATACCGTCCATTGTATGCGAAGGGGCTGTTGTTGAAATGCGAGGCAGGGCGCGCCGCATCGAACAGTAGCGTTCTATGCGAATTTTGCACATTTGCTCTTTACTGCCCGGCGGGCGTACTGTTTTGTGGCAGTTGGAGATACGCTACTATGACCACGCATTCCGCTTCGCCGATTGTCGCCGCCGCGGGTGGGAGTTTTCTGCTGGAAACCCGCACTCCTGCCGAAGTGTTTACCCCTGAAGATTTGAACGAGGAGCAGCGGCAGATTGCCGCTACCGCCGCGCAGTTTGCCCGCGAGGAGATATTGCCCAGGGCTGCCGCCATCGAGCGAAAGGAACCGGGGGTGATGGCGGAGATGATCAGGAAGGCCGGCGAACTGGGGTTTGCCTCGGTCGACATTCCGGAAGAGTACGGCGGGATGGGGATGGATAAGACCACCTCCATGATCGTTACCGATCATCTGTCGGTGCTGGCGAGTTTTTCGACGGCCTTTGGGGCGCACATCGGGATCGCCACGCTGCCGCTGGTTTGGTATGGCACCGAAGAGCAGAAGCGGCGCTACCTGCCCAAGCTGGCATCAGGGGAGTGGGTGGGATCGTACGGGCTCTCGGAGGCTAGCTCGGGGTCGGACGCGATAAATATTCGCACCCGGGCTACGCTCTCGGCCGATGGAAGCACCTATACGCTGAACGGCGAGAAGATGTGGATTACCAACTGCGGGATCGCGAGTTTGTATACGGTATTTGCCAAGATCGACGGGGAGAAATTTTCAGCGTTTCTGGTGGAGCGGAATACGCCGGGGTTGAAGGTGGGCGCGGAGGAACACAAGCTGGGGATTCATGGCTCGTCAACCTGCCCGCTGGTGCTGGACGAATGCAAGATTCCCGCGGGCAATCTTCTGGGCGAGGCCGGCAAGGGGCATCATATTGCTTTTAACGTCTTGAATGTTGGGCGGTTCAAGCTGGGAGTGGCCTGCGTGGGCGGGGCTCGGCATGCGCTGGCGAACATGATCAGGTATGCCAAGGAAAGGCGCGCGTTTGGCAAAGCGATTGCGGAGTTTGGGCTGATTCAACGGAAGATTTCTTCGAGCGCATCGCGCCTTTATGCCGCCGAAAGCATGGCTTACCGGACGGTGGGCCTGATTGATGCAAATCGACCCGATGCGGGGCTGGCGAAGATGAGCGAGGAGCAGGCACAATCGCCGCGGGAGACGCAGAAGCGCATTGAGGAGTGCGCCGTGGAGTGCTCGATTCTGAAGGTTTATGGATCTGAGATGCTGACGCTGGTGGCGGACGAGCTGATTGCCACGATGGGCGGGTATGGGTATGTGGAGGAGTATCCGGCGGAGCGGTATTACCGGGATGCGCGGATCAACCGGATCTTTGAAGGGACGAATGAAATTAATAGGCTAATCATTACCGGGTGGTTGATGAAGCGGGCGCTGAGCGGGCAGCTTCCGTTGCTGGGAGCGATCAAGAAATTGATGGACGAGGTGACGCAGCCGCCGTCTTTCGATGCGGGGACGGATGCGGGCGAGGTGCTGGCGCGGGAGGGTGAGGCGCTAACGGCGGTGAAGAAGATGGCGCTGTTTGCAGCGGGAGTAGCCAGCCAGAGATTCATGACGGGTTTGCAGGAACAGCAGGAAGTGATGGCCGATTTGGCCGATATGATTACGCAGGTATATGCGTTGGAGTCGGCGCTGCTGCGGGCGCGGAAGATGGCTGAGAGCGGGCACGGTGCGGCTGAGGCTGCCACGGCGATGACGGGACTACTAGCGGACGAGAGTTTGGGAGTGGCGGAACAGGCGGCGCGGCGGGTGCTGGCGGCCTGCGGCGAAGGCGATATGCTGCGGACGCAGTTGGCTATTCTGCGGAGGCTGGCGCGGTTTACGCCGGGCGATGCGGTGGGGATGAGCCGGGTTGTGGCGCGGCATGCGATTGAGCTGGAACGGTATCCGGTGTAAAGAGCAGGGAATAGGGAATAGGGAATAGCCGCTACAGCGACGGTGCGGATGCTTGGAACTGTCTGATTTATGTTTCTGTTTCAGGGCAGTTCTTTCACTATGAGATTCTTGAATTCGATTTGATAGCCTTCGGCTTCCAGGCCGATATATCCCTTTTCCACGTCGTTATGGATTGTGTTTACCACTTCGCCGTTGACTGCAAGCGTGCAGGTGTTGGCTACGCAGCGGATATCGTAGGTATTCCATTTGCCTGGGGGATGGAGGCGGTTTACCGTCATATTTTTTAGTTCATTGAAGTGCGTCGGTTTACCGTCAATGATCGTCTGGCCAAAGATATAACCGCCATTGCGCGCGGTTTGTGCCTGGTGCCAGATGGATCCGTCCTTGTTGTTGCGGAAGAAGACGCCGCTGTTATAGGCGGGAGAACCGGGCAGCTTGGTGAAGCGCCACTTGACGTGAAAGGTGAAGTTGCGGAATTCGCGGTTGAAGCGGAGCCATTCGTGGCCGCCGTTTCCATCGCAAACAATGATTTGTTTGGATGGGTCGATATGCCACTGCGCGACCTGGCTCACGGGATGATCGGGTGGGATGGCGACGCGCGTCCATGCATCTGAATAGTTCTCAGGGAATAAGTTAACAGCTTGCGAGAATGCAGGCAGGGCAGCGATTAAAAGAGCGAACAATAGCAGTTTGCGACTCATGCAAGTACCTGATTCAGGAGTTGCGGATTTGTTCTCGGCGAAATTGCGATCATTCAGCATGGTTCTACATCTCCCTTCCAACATTCAGAACGTGAGAATCTTCTTCAAGCAGCTAATCTATCATGAAGAGCGCATCATAAGTAGAAGCTGATTCATAATCGTATGCTGGCCGCTTTTCGAGCTTTCCCTCAGTGGCTAAAGCCGCCAATTTCTCTGCCTTGTCAGCGGCACGGCTAAAGCCGTGCCCTTTCAAAACAGGTTATAAAGCAGCCTCTAACTTTAAGTAACTCACCGCCGGGATTCAATCATGCTTTCCAGAATGCGGTCCATTGAGAAGCTGTGTTATCGATTAACACAAGATCGCCTTCGATGCGTGAATGGGCGCCTTCGGTTTGAATGAAATGGAAGCGGCTGCCTAAACTTGCTGGGATGGAAATCTTCTCGGGCACGGGACCTGGTTTGCGCTCAAACTTCAGACGCCAACCTTGCCCGTGATCGAGAGGTTCGAATCGCAGGTTGAGGCGGCCGAAGCGCGTGGGCGTTGCGGTGAGGATGTATTCCTTCCGGGGAGCGAGTTCACCATTGGTGATGCCGGCCAGCAGACGCAGGTGGGTTGCGTCTTCGAGCGCGAGCATGTGGCGCGTGTAGCGGATGCACTCCGCGCTGGCCCAGTTGTGGGGCATATCTCCTACATAGGAACCTACCAGAGCATTTTGCAGCGGCTGCTCTTCGCGCCAGCAGTACTGGGGGCTGGCATGGTTGAGAAATCCAATGAAGGTATCGTGCGCGGCCTGCTTCATGCCCAGCCATAAGTAAACCTCGGCGACAAATGCGGCGTTATAGTTCCATACGCCTTGGTGCTGAATCCATCCGGTATCGGCGGGAATATCTTCTTTGGTTACAGCTTGCATCAGTTGCACATGACCACGCACGATGGGATGCTGCGGAGAAAAGACACGGCCGGGGAAGATGGCGTGGGAAAGCGCCCACTGCGCGGATTGCGGGCGTGGCCTGTCCCAGGGATCGGGTAACTTCCAATCGGGATCGTTCTTCAAGACCATGGGCAGATATTCAAAGCCGGATTCGTAGCGGCGCATCTCGCTGGGAGCGGCTTTCTGGAATGCGGCGTCTAACTGGTTATAAAACAGGCGAGCGTCGTTGAGGCTGTCTATCTTTTGCTGCTCAGCCGCTTCAGCGAGGGCTTTGAGGCCGGCGAGAACCCAAAGCGTGTTGGTGAACTCGTCTCGTACTCCGCCAACGCCACCGTCGGCGAAACCTTTGGCTATCAGGCCGTAGTGGCCGAGGGCGGAGTTCTGTTTGATTGCTTCCGACTGCAGTGAGCGAAGGAATGCAATGGCATGAGCCACCTGCGGCGAGAGCTCGCGCAGGAGCGACCAATCCTGGCTCAGCTCGCATTGGCGAACCAGCGTGAACATGGCGATGGCTGTATCTTTCCAATGCTCCTTGTCGCCCGAGGCAACGACCTGGCCGCTCGATAGTTGCCGGGACCACGTGGTTCGCATGCCTTCCTCGGCATCTTTGTCGTAGCCCAGGTAGCGCGCGGCTTCCAGAATAAAATTTCCGTCCACCACCCACAGGCCGCGGTAGCAGGTGGGTCCCACTTGAAAGATAAGTTTGCCGTCGCGGACTTCGCGCGCCTGCACAATGTTGCGCGCGCATGCCTGGACGAATTCTCCTTGCCGGCCCGGCACCGTAATGGCAACGGGTGAGTGAGTTGCGGACCATAAATTCCAGAATGCGCAGCAGCTTTCGTAACGGTCGTCGGGATCGGATAGGCCGACGATGATTTGTTCGGTCTTTTGATTGGCCAACGGAAGGCGGAAGAAGGCGCGATAGGGATTGGCTTTCGAGGCTTGGCCACGATGAAGCGCCAATTTTTGCGAGCGATCGGTTTCGCCGTCGAGCATGTTTCCACTTCCGCGGTCTTGCGATCCGTCTCCATTGACTTTGCCCACCAGCAGAGTCTCGCGCGATTTGCGGTGCAGCAGGGAGAAAAAACCGCCATTCGAATGGAAATCGAATTTTTCTAAAGAGTCGATTGTGATTACCGGTTCAATGTTCACCGATTCGCCGGAGTGGGGAGTGACTTCGACGATCACATTGTCGACCCGGCCTTCGCCGGTCAGAATTGTGGCAAAGGTGGTGAGCAGCACGGATATGCCGGGATACTCGAGCGCGGTGCGAACGACGGGAATGGTGGGGCTCTCGATTTGTTGGCCCAGCACCTTTGGAGTTTGCATTCCGTTGAGGGTGAAACCGATCTTCAGCGGGAAGTAATTGACGGAAACGGCAGAGTCGTATCCGTAGAGCAATTGACCGGCCTGGTTGACCAGGCTCTTGTACGGATCGTCGGGGAAGCAAAAGGCGGTTTGGCTCTGATCCGGCGCGTAGCGGAAATCGATAGCGGAGGCGGCGGAGTGTGGCTCGGCTCTGGGGTGCGCGGGAGGCTGCGTTGCGGGGGATTGGGCCTCTGCAGCGAGGAGGGCCGATGTGGCGAGCGTTGTGCCTGTGGCCAGAACGCCACCTAGAAAATCTCTTCGGTTGATGCGGGTCATGGGAAGGTTTATATGCTGGCTCGGTTGTGAGTGTCAATGACGAGGTTGTGGAGGGTCGAATTCGTGCAGGATTGAGCAAAATGGGTTGATTTTTATACGTGTTTTGGAGTGCTATGTTGAGCGAAAATTCGACCATTCATCTACCTGTCCACCGGGCCGGTAAAGCCGATTGTGGATTTATTCAATTCGGAGCTGGAATCGGCACTTTCGCCTTTTGTTTGCAAAAATAATACCTAACATATTTTGTTTCATTACCTTGCGGGAAAAAGGGGGGAGGGGGTGGGGGTCGTCTCGTTTCCGGCGGGAAAGCGGTGATTTGGATGGAATCTGCCCATGGGATTATTGTGCGCTGTTGCGGGGTAATAATATGCAAACGGAGATGGAAAAGTTTTTGCGGTGCGCTTGGCTTGCCTGCTTTTTTGTGAAGCTGGACGTGCTGGAGTGGGGTAGATTCTCTTGGATGTTCACGATGGAGTTTGCCCGGTCTCCGGTTGGTGGATTTTGTGGTTTCCCACCCTTCCGCAAAATGCGCGGAAGGATGGGGCACGGGGGATTTGTGGGATGGGGAGTGATGAAAAGCAAACGCAGGTCCTTCGACTTCGCTGCGCTTCGCTCAGGATGACAGTATTTTTGGGGTGATTGGGCGAAGCTTACAAAACCAAACCGGCCCGCTTCTCGTGGTGAGGAGCGGGCTGGTTGTTTATTACTTAGTTGAGTTATGCTTTGGCGCTGGTTAGGGCACCTAGGTCGGCGGCTAGCTTTTCGGTGGAGAAGGCTTCGATCAGGTCGCCTTCTTTCAGGTCGCTGAAGCCGGAGAGGCCGATGCCGCACTCCATTCCGTTAGTGACTTCTTTGGCATCGTCTTTGAAGCGCTTTAGAGAGTTGATCTTGCCCTTGAAGAGCTGCTCCTCGCCGCGCATGACTTTGATTTCGGCATCGCGGCGGATTACGCCGTCCTGGACGCGGCAGCCGGCGATGGTGCCCACCTTGGGGATTTTGAAAACGTTGATGATTTCGGCGCGGCCGAGGTAGTTTTCCTTGAAGGTGGGATCGAGAAGGCCCATCATGGCCAGGCGGATTTCATCCTGGAGCTCGTAGATGATGGAGTGAAGGCGGATCTGGATGCCTTCCTGCTGGGCCAGCTCGCCGGCTTTGCGCTCGGGGCGGACGTTGAAGCCGATGATGATGGTGTTGGAGGCGGTGGCCAGAAGGACATCGCTCTCAGTGATGGAACCTACGCCGGAGTGGATGACCTTGATGCGCACCTTCTCAGTGGACATGCGGGTGAGCGAGTCGGCGAGAACTTCGACAGAGCCGGTGACGTCGCCCTTGATGATGAGCGGCAGGTCTTTGACGCCGGCGGTGCGAATCTGCTCGGCCAGGCCTTCGAGGGAGACGCGGGAGCTCTTGGCCAGTTGGGAGTCGCGTTCCTTCATCTTGCGGTATTGAGCGATGCCCTTGGCCTTGTCGCGGTCGGCTACGACGAGGAATGTGTCGCCGGAGTCGGGCATGGATTCGAGGCCGAGAACTTCAACGGGGGTGGATGGGCCGGCTTCTTCGATGGGGCGTCCGCGGTCGTCGAACATGGCGCGGACTTTGCCGAAGGTGTTGCCGACGATATAGCTGTCGTTGAGGTGGAGGGTGCCGTCCTGGACGAGGACGGTGGCGACGGCGCCGCGGCCGCGGTCGAGCTTGGCTTCAAGGACGGTGCCGACTGCCTTGCGGCCAGGAGTGGCCTTGGGAGCGCGAATGTCGGAGACCAGGCAGATCATTTCAAGGAGCAGGTCGAGGTTGATGCGCTTTTTGGCGGAGACTTCAACGAAGACGGTGCCTTCTTCGCCGGCGCCCGCCCACTCTTCAGGGATGAGGCCGCGGTCGGCTAGCTGCTTCTTGACGCGCTCGGGGTTGGCTTCGGGCTTGTCGATTTTGTTGACGGCGACGATGATGGGAACGTTGGCGGCCTTGGCGTGGTCAATGGCTTCGAGGGTCTGGGGCATGACGCCGTCGTCGGCGGCGACTACGATGACGACGATGTCAGTAACCTTGGCGCCGCGTGCTCTCATGCGGGTGAAGGCTTCGTGGCCGGGGGTATCGAGGAAGACGATCTCGCGGCCGGAGGCGGGTGAGCCTTCCTTGGTGAACTTCACTTTGTAAGCGCCGATGTGCTGGGTGATGCCGCCGGCTTCGCCTTCCGCCACGTGGGTTTCGCGAATGTTATCGAGCAGCGAGGTCTTGCCGTGATCGACGTGACCCATGACGGTGACGACGGGGGAGCGGGGGACTTCAAGCTCGCCGGTGTTTTCAGCTTCGAGGACTTCTTCGATGGCCTGGTTGGCGATTTCTTCTTCGTAGCTGATGACGGTGGCGGCTGCGCCGAACTTGGCGGCGACGTCTTTGACCATCTCGGCGTCGAGGGACTGGTTGACGGTGACAAAGATGCCGCTCATGAGCAGCGTGGCGATGAGGTCCTTGGCGCGGACTTCGAGTTTTTCGGCCAGGTCCTTTACGCTGATGCCTTCGGTGACGGTGATTTCGCGGGTGATGGGAAGGGGCTCGCCGCCGTATTGAACTCCGCCATAGCGTGGAGGCGGGACAAAGCCCTTCATCGGGCCTTCCTTGGTTTTGGGGTACTGCGGACGACCGCCGCGACCACGCGAAGGGGCACGCTGCGGACGGGGCGCTTCTCCGGTGGGCGGAGCGCCGCCGGGGCGAGGTGGTCCGCCAAAGCCGCCGGGGCGGGGCGCTCCAAAGCCGGGACGCGCGCCGAAACCGGGACGTGCACCGGGAGCTGATGGGCCGCCGGGGCCGGCGTAACCGCCGGTTGTGCTGCGAGTGGGATGCTTGGGCCGCGGGCCGCCGGGGAATTGGCCGGGCGCGGAAGTGGTTCCCGTGCGCTGGTAGCTGCCGGGGCCGCTCGTGGGTCTGCGGTCAAAGATGGGCTTGCCGCGCTGCAGGCCGCCAGCGGCCGCGACGGGTGCATTTGGATCCACAGGAGGCGCGGTGTAAACCGGACGGGGTCCGGTTTGGGGCATAACCACGCGGCGGGCGGGCAGTGCACGGGTGGGCGATGGGGTTTGCGTGTGTCCCTGGGTGCGACGCGCCGAACCACGCGCCGAAGCGGCCGAGGATTCGGCTGCAACCGTGGCGACTGTCTCTTCAGTAACCGGAGCGGGTGCTTCGGTGGCAGGCGTGGCTGCAACGGCAGTGGGCTCAGCCGCAGTGGGAGCGGAGGCTGCCGGCTGCTCGACGTGAGGCTGGTCTTTGCGCTTGGACGGAGTTGCGGCAGGAGCGGTGAGCGGCTTGACGACTGCTGCGACCGCGGGCGGAGCAACCACGACTACCGGACGATGCGCGGCGGCAGCGCCTGCCGGAGCCTTGGCGACCACCGGACCGGCGGGCGGCTTGGAGGCAATGGCCGGCGTAGCTGGAGGCGTGGCGACGGTAGGCGGCGCGGAGCGCGGCTGAGGAACAATTTTGCGCGGGGCCGGACGAGCAGGGGTTGCGGCTGGAGGCGCGGCGGCTGAAACTTTGGCTGCGGGTTCCGGATGTGCCGGCGCTGCGGGCGCTTCCTTGACCTTTACCGCAGTGCTCGCCGATGCGCGGGGTGTACGGCCGAGGCGTGTCTCTTCATCTTCTTTTTTCTTGGCCTGGATGGCCTTGAGCACGTCGCCGGGCTTGGAGATGTGCGAGAGATCGATTTTGGGCGTAATGCCCTGGGGGGCGCGTGATGCGGCTGCGCTGTAGGCGGCAGACTTTGCCGCATTTCCGCGCTCAATATGCGCACGAACCTTTGCGGCCTCGTCCTCTTCCAGCGAACTGGAATGGGTCTTGCCGCTGGCCAGGCCGAGTTCCGCCAATACGTCGAGAATCTGACGACTCTTGACTTCCATCTCGCGCGCGAGATCGTTGATACGAACCTTACTCATCCGCCTCTTTTCGAATTGTGTTCCCCACGGCCCTTAGATGCTCATAGCTACTCCATGGCAATGGTTGCGTTTGAAACTTCTCTTGTTGCCCAATTGGCCTTGAAGTGAGCGGCGCAGGTTACGCGCCGTCCTCTTTGGCCGCCTGCACTTACTCATTGTCGTTTTCAGTTTCGTCCGCGTCGGGAACGTCTTCTATGGCCTGTTCCTCAGCAGTGATTCCTTCGGAGTCCGCGTCCGCCTCAGCTTCCAGATCAGCGCCGGAAAGGATTTCTTCTTCCTCGGCTGCCTGTGTGCTTTCAGCTTCGTCAATGACATCGGCAGCGTTTTCGGCTTCGGCTTCCGCATTGTCTACAACGGCGGGAGCGTCTTCGATCTCCGCTTCGCCGCCTTCTTCAACGGCCTTTTGGATGGTAACGGTTCCGGCAGTCTCGGCGGCTTCAGCTTCGGCGTGCTCGGCGTCGATTGTTACGTCTTCAGCGGTTTGAGGTACGTGGCCTGCTTCGCCCTCTTCAAAGTGACCGAAGTAGTGGCGTACGGCGACGCTGATTTTTTCCAGTGTCTTTTCGCCGATGCCGGGAATCTCTTCTAGCTGCTCGGGGGTCATGTCGGCCAGTGCCTCGACGGTGGTGATGCCGGCGGTGATCAGCTTCTGGACTACGCCAGCGGCCAGTTCAGTGACCTGCTCGATGGGCGTGGTGGGTCCGCCGGTGAGAGCCTGCATCTGCTCCTCAACCTCCTGGCGCTTCTCCTCTTCGCTCTTGATGTCGATCTTCCAGCCCAGCAGCTTGGCGGCCAGGCGCACATTCTGGCCCTTCTTGCCGATGGCGAGCGAGAGTTGCGTGTCGTCGACGATGACTTCGAGCTGCTTTTCCGTCAGGTCGGTGATGGAGACGCGGCTGACCTTGGCCGGCTGCAGGGCCTTCTCAGCGAATGTGGTGATCTCGTCGGAGTACTCGATGATGTCGATTTTTTCGCCGCGCAACTCGCGGATGATGGACTGCACGCGCATGCCCTTCATGCCGACGCATGCGCCGACGGGGTCAACGTCTTTGTCGCGGCTTTGGACGGCGATCTTGGTGCGCTCGCCGGCCTCGCGGGCAATGGCGCGAATGACCACGGTGTTGTCGTAGATCTCAGGGACTTCCGATTGAAAGAGATTTGAGACCAACTCGGGGGCGGCGCGGGAGACAATGACCTGCGGGCCCTTGGCGGCGCGGTCCACCTTGAGCAGGACCACGCGGACGCGCTCGCCGATGGAGAACTGCTCCAGGCGGGACTGCTCGCGGCGGGGGCAGTGGGCCTCGGCCTTGCCCAGGTCGTAGATAATGTCCTGGCCCTCAAGGCGCTTGACGGTGGCGTTGAGGACTTCCTTTTCGCGGTGCGCGTATTCGTTGAAGACGGTATCGCGCTCGGCTTCGCGGACTTTCTGGAAGATGACCTGCTTGGCTAGTTGCGCGGCGATGCGACCCAGAGGGGTGGTATCGCGATAGAGGCGAATCTCACTGCCCACCTCGACGCCGGGCGCCAGTTCGCTGGCCTCGGTGACGGTGATCTGGTTGAGCGGGTCTTCAATCTCGGCGTCGTCCGGCACTACCGTCTTGTAGATGTAGGCCTGGATTTCGCCGGTCTCTTTGTTCAGCTCGCCACGCATGTTTTCCTGGGTTTTGTAGAACTTGCGCGTGGCCAGGGCGATGGCTTCCTCGACAGCGCCGACTACGATGGCGGGTTCGATGCCTTTTTCCTGGCTCAGGAGCTCGATTGTCTGATATAAAACGCTGGCCATACTCTGGTTGCTCTCTTCGGGTGCTGCTTGCGGCGATGGCTTGTGGGCCGCGCCGGTTGGTTGAGGGACTAAGTCCCTAGTCCCTTAGTCCCTGCTTCTTTCAAATCTCCGGTACGAGTTGCGCTTTCTCGATGTTTGCGAGCGCAATCTCTACCGTGCTTACTCCGGCCTTCCGGCTCTTGCTGTTCTGCTTCACTGCGGCAAGATCGAGCGTAATGAGTTCGCCGTTTCCGTTTGACTCCGCCGCTACCAGCCTTCCCTGCCAGTGCCGGTTATTGCGGATGGGCTCAAAGGTCTGTATCTTGACCAGATTGCCCACAAACCGCTTGAAATCTTCCTTGCGGCTCAGCTTACGGTCGAGGCCTGGAGAGCTGGCCTCTAACGTGTACTCCGCGCCAGGAACCAGGTCTTCCACGTCCAGCAAAACACCAAAATCGCGGCTGAAGGCGGCGCAATCCTCGTGGGTGATGCCGCTCAACTGCTCGACGCTCAGCTTGCCCTCGACCAGCCGCTCCGGAAGGCCCTCCGCGCCTTTTCCTTCTTCTGCTGCGGAGATGGCGGCTTTTAGCTGTGCCCGGCCCTCGGCATTTTTTTCGAGGAAGATTCGTAGGGTGCGCTCCTTCGCCGGGCCGATGAACTCGATATCCACCAGGTCCAGGCCATGCGAGGCGGCCACCCTTGCCGCTGCCGATCGGATTTCTTCCAGCTTCAGCGCCATCGTTCCTTCATCCCGGCGAGCAAAATCGCTCGATGGGGACCTGTTGCTAAATCGCTCATTTTGCAGCATTTCTGGGTGTTCATACCCGGAGTTTTGCCGCAAATAAAAAGTGGGCTATTAGCCCACTCCTCTCTCCGCCAGCCGGTGTGATCACAGCAACCATGGCGGACAAATTCGTCTGCATACTCAGGATACGACTAAATGGGGCAAAATTCAATGGGGAAGTGAGGCATTCTGCTGGAATTCGCCGCGAATTGGGAGGCGAAGAGGCCGAGGTTAGCGGTTTGCCGGTATTTATCGGCGAACCCTTGACTGCGCATTGCTACCGCGTCCTGAAGAAAAGATGTTCAGCCGATTCAATGCAAACCGACTGCATCACTCCTGGACGTTCCTTTGTATATGGGCAAACCTCAAAATCGCCCCAGGCTTCAACGCCCCAGTCCATCTGCTTCGCCAGGTTCTCGGGCAAGGGGCCGTCTTGTGTTCCGAGCATCCGCTTCGTGCCTACACGCCAAATCCTCAATGTGGGAGACCCATTCCATGCGGATAACCTGCCACGAAGCTTGAAACAGGCGCCGATTATGTCTGGGTCGGTCTTGCACGCCTGTACCTGATCAGCGATCAATTTGCCGAAACGCTGCACCTTGGTGTCGTCGGGAAGGCGAACTGGAGAACTGACCAAATCCGTTTTATACAAGCCGACATTTGGGACACAGTTTGGGCGGCGCGGAACTGACATCACAGAGGGGCGCGCTCGCAGGACGACTTGGCCCTCCGGTGTGAACCCTTGCGGTTCGACCATCGCGTCGCATTCATGCCATCCAAAGACATCCCAGGTATTCGCAAAATGTGGCTGTCCGCCATCTACCGTGACAATCGCCGCTTCCACGTTCCTAAACTGTTCATTCGGATACTCCGATTCCCTCTCATCCGAAACTAACAGTTTCTTTCCGTCAGCGGAGAAATCCACAATTGCAAATCCCTGTTTGCCGGGATTGGGCAAATGGAGCGTTCCTTTTATTTTCCCAGAGAACAGGAGATCTGCCTTATATATGCAGCTCTTCCCTTGACCCCGAATTGTAGTCCCGATAATTAGCGCATTCACCCCGGCCATGCTAACCGTCTCGCTTCGGAGGGTCCTAGTCCCAATGTGTTCTGGGCATTCGGGTGCCCCGCCAGAGGCCAACGACGGCTCCCAATCAGGTTCCTTCGGCTGCTGTGCCCAGACAAGATGAGGAATAATTGGAAGGATCAGTGTCAGTGCGAGTCTACGAAAAATCATTTTCATCGTCGGTCCTAAGGTCAAGTCAGGTTGCTCAGGATTTTACTCCTGTTTGGTAAATCCAGACTTCCTCATCATTGACAGTTTCCGCATTTCCGCTAAGCTGAAAGTATGCCTAGCGGAATTGCAGTCAATTCAACAGCGGTGAGCAGGATCGGCCAACGGCGGCAGGTGGTTATTCCCAAGCGCGTATTCGATGCGCTCAGGCTGCGGGCTGGCGATTTTGTCGAGGTGAGCGCCGAGGGCGGGCGCCTGCAGATGCGTCCCAAGCGGCTCGTGGATATTGGGGACGACACCCTCTCGTCCAGCGAGGCGGTCAAGGTTCGCCGAGGCGAGGCGGAGATCAAAGCCGGACGCTCCAAAGCCTGGCGGACGGTGAAAGATGAACTGGGACATTGAGCTTTCCGCTTCGGCCATCAAGGAGTTCAAAAAGCTCCCACGCGACCGGCAACGCCAGATTGGGCGCGCCATAGACGAGATGGAAGCCGATCCCATGGCTGGGGATGCGATTCCGCTCAAAGGTTCTGAATGGAAAGATCGATTCCGCAAACGGGTGGGACCGTATCGGATGATCTTCACTTTGGACCGCAAGGCCATGACCGTGGCCATCTCCGCCATTCTCATTCGTTCCGAAAAGACGTATAGATAATTGCCGCTTGCTCACGGGTACTCTTATGGGATTGGCCTGTAGGGGTTCTTGGTGTCCCACCCTTTCCGCAGAAAAAAGCGGAAAGAATGGGGACGGGGCTTTTGTGGGTGATAGAGTACTTGGCTTTGTGAGTGGTGAGGCACGGGGGCATATTGGAGAGTGAGATCGATAAGTAGCCCTGGTGCTAGACTTGGGCTTATCTATGGCTGTTTCTCAATCTTCCCATTCGCATCATTCGTCTTTGGCTGGCTCCTCGGTTTCTGAGGCGCGCACGGCTTTGCTGAAACGCGCCGCACGCGATGCGATGGATTATCTGGAGGGCGTGGATACGCGTTCGGTTGCGCCTGCGCCGGAGGCGGTTGCGGCGCTAAGTGCGCTGCGGGGACCGCTGCCGCCGGGACCGACCAGCGCGGAGGCGGTTCTGCATCTGCTGCATGAGTACGGGTCGCCGGCTACGGTGGCTAAAAATAATGGGCGTTTCTTCGGGTTTGTGAACGGGGGGTGCCTGCCGGCGGCGCTGGCGGCTAGCTGGATGGTGAGCGCGTGGGATCAGAATGCGGCGTTCTATGTGCAGTCGCCTACGGCGATTGAGTTGGAGGCGACGGCGCTCGAGTGGGTGCGGGAGCTGATGGGGCTGCCGGAGGGGACCGGCGGGGCGGTGGTGACCGGAGCCACAATGGCTAACTTTACCGCACTGGCCGCGGCTCGGCACGCATTGCTGGAACGCGCTGGATGGGACGTGGAAGCTGACGGACTGTTTGGCGCGCCGCCGATCACGGTGGTGGTGGGCGAAGAGGTTCATGCTTCGGTGCTGAAGGCGCTTACCTTGCTGGGGTTGGGACGGAAGCGTGTGGTGCGCGTGCCGGTGGATGGGCAGGGACGAATGAGGGCCGACGCACTGCCTCATCTGGACTCGCAGACCATTCTCTGTTTGCAGGCGGGAAATGTGAATACCGGGGCTTTCGATGCGGCTGCGGCGATTTGCCCGGCGGCGCGGGCGGCTGGGGCTTGGATTCATGTGGATGGGGCCTTCGGGATGTGGGCCGCGGCATCGCCCGAGTACCAGAAGCTGACCAAGGGATTTGAACTGGCCGACTCGTGGGCTACGGATGGTCACAAGTGGCCGAATATCGGCTACGACTGTGGCATTGCTCTGGTGCGCGAACCGAGCCAACTGCGGGCGGCGATGCGGATTCATGCTTCTTACCTGGACCTGGGAGAGCATCGCGAGCCTTCGGACTACAATCCGGAGCTTTCACGGCGGGCGCGCGGGGTGGAGTTGTGGGCCGGGTTGCGCTCGCTGGGACGGTCGGGAATGGCGGAGATTGTGGAGCGGACTTCAGGGCACGCGAAGAAATTCGCCGCAGGGCTGAAGGCGGCGGGATTCCAGGTGCTGAACGAGGTGGTCATCAACCAGGTGCTGGTTTCGTTCGGCTCGGCGGAGAAGACGCTGCGGACGATTGCGCGGCTGCAGGCGGAGGGTACCTGCTGGTGCGGGTCGACGGTTTGGCAGGGGCAGACGGCGATGCGGATCAGCGTCTCTTCGTGGGCTACGACCAACGAAGACGTGGAGCGGAGCCTGGCGGCGATGGTGAAGGCGGCGGAAGAGTAGGAAGCGCAGATGCAGGCTGTTTGGACGGCCTATCCCGGCGTGAGAATTCGATCGCTTGCCGGCTGAAGATAAATAGAGCGCGTCGATGCGGGCGGAGTGGGCCTGACCAGTTATGGACTAACGCTATAGTGCTTGACAGGCGGCGCATGGGGTAAGAGGCTGGTTCCATGTGCAAAGTGAACCGTCTCGTATCGGCGGCCGGCCTGGCATTCGCGATCCTGCTTTTGGCTGCGCCTCTCGCTCATTCGCTTGAAAAACAATCGGTCTCGGTTTATCACGCGCGGCGCGCGGCGCTGGGGGTAAAGCTCCACGGCGGCGCGGCGGTGCTGTTTGCGGCTGAAGAGGCGCAACTGGACTTCATGCCCTACCGGCAGGATGAGGATTTCTATTATCTGACGGGGTGGAATGAGCCGGGAGCTGCGCTGCTGATTGTTGCCGACGCGCCGCAAGCGCAAACTCCGCGCATGTATAAAGAAATTTTGTTTTTGCCAACGCGCGACCTGCGCATGGAAAAGTACACTGGGGCCAAGCTGGATGCGGTTTCGCCGGGCGTGGCTGAAGCTGCGGGCGTGGACGCGGTGCAGCCGATGACGGAGCTGGCCAGAGTGCTGAATGGACTGATCGACGCTGACCGGTCGTTAGGACGGAATGTGTGGACGCAGCCGGAGGCGCCGCAGGCCAGGGCGCTGCTGAGCTTTACCGCGGCGACGCTGGGCAAGGACGCGACTGCCGTGACGGCCAGGGACGTGACCAAGCCGGCGGCCGAGTTGCGCGTGGTGAAAGACGCGGGGGAGATTGCGCTGATCAAAAAGGCAACCGACGCGTCGATTCAGGCGCAGCGGGTGATGATGAAGGCGGCCAGGCCGGGCGTGACCGAGCGCGCGCTGTCGGGAAAGATGATGGAGGCGTGGATGGAGGGCGGCTGCGAACGGCCGGCCTATGCGCCGATTGTGGGCTCGGGGATCAACTCGACTACACTGCACTACTCGGAGAACACGCGGACGCTGGAGGATGGAGACATTCTGCTGGTGGATGCGGCGTGCGAGTACTCGATGTATGCCAGCGACATTACGCGGACAGTGCCGGTGAACGGGCACTTCACGGCGCGGCAGCGGGAGATTTACAACATTGTGCTGGGCGCGCAGCAGGCGGTGATCGACGCGTTTGTGGCCGGCAAGTCGAAGATCAACGACCGCGACCGGAAGGATCCGGATTCGCTGGACACCGTGGCTTACAACTACATCAACACGCACGGGAAAAGTTTGAAGGGCGAGCCGCTGGGGCAGTACTGGCTGCACGGGCTGGGACATATGATGGGCATCGACGTACACGATCCGTCAGATTACCCGGCGGTGCTGAAGCCGGGGATGGTGTTTACCATCGAGCCGGGAGTTTATATTCCGGAAGAGAAGCTTGGGGTGCGCATCGAGTGCGACTTCCTGGTGGGCGAGGATGGCAAGCTCGTAGATTTGGATGGAGATCTACCGCACACACCAGACGATATAGAAGCGGCTATGCGGGCGAGGTAGGAAAATATGGACCCGCGTGATGAAGTAGATCCGGCGCAGTTGGAGATGCTGGCGAGTGCTTTTCGGGAGCAGTTGCTGGCTTGCCTGGAAGAGTGCGCTCAGGGACGCAAGGGACTGTTCTCTCATTTTGATGGCGGCGAAGAAGAAATAAGCTGGCCTGAGGCGGATCGGCTGCGGGAACTGGCGCTGGCGTTGCAAGGGATTTATACGCTTGAGGAAAAACGGAATGCGCTTTGCGATGAGTTCCTCGACCTGTGCTCGATTCACGGCGAAAGCAATCCCGGAGAACGGAAGCTGGCGAGGGCGTTTTTTGAGAGGATCGAAAAGGGCGAGGTGGGAGTGAAGGCCGCGGAGGAGAAAAGGGCTTGATTATTCTGCGCACATTTCTGGCTCTGCTGGCTGGCTTTGCCACCATGGCTTTGCTGGTGATGGTGCTGACGGCGTTGCTCACCCGGCTGATTCCCAGTTGGACTGGTACTGAAGGCTCGCCGCGTGCAGGCTATATGTTTGTCAACCTCGGGTACTCTTTTCTGGCGGCAGCGGCCGGGGGTTATGTGACGGCGTGGGCCGCGGCAGCCAATCCGCTGATTCATATTCTGGCGTTGGGGATTGTGGTGCTGGCGCTGGCCGCGCTGAGCGTGCTGCAATCGAAGGGCATGCAGCCCATCTGGTACCAACTTACGCTGGTGGCTATTACGCCGCTGGGTGTGCTGGCCGGCGGGCTGCTACGGCTGCGGGTGGTGGGAATTCTGTAGAACTTCCCACTTGCATTAATTGTGCCACTATTGTATGATAGTGCCACTGATGGGTAGAGGTGGGACATATGGAAGTTTTGGAACTTCAAGAGCCAAAGGCGGGCTGGGAACGCCCCAGGTTTGTCGACGATCTTCGGGTTCGGATGCGGATTGGGGCAAAAGGGCGGCTTGTGATACCAGCGGCGATGCGGGAAGCGCTGGGGATTGCGGATGGCGATATGCTCATCTTGCGCGTTGTGGACGGCGAACTGCGCATCGCAACGAGGGAAAGCCGTCTGCGCCGGGCGCAGGAATGGGCTCGGCAAAATATCCCGCCGGGAGTCTCGCTTGCCGATGAGTTGAGCGCGGAGCGGCGGGAGGCAGCCAAGCATGAATGAGTTCGTGCTCGATGCCTCTGCCATGCTCGCCTATATTCAAGAGGAACGTGGCGCGGATAATCTGACCAAAGAGATCCTCGATCATGCCGTTGCCAGCACGGTAAACCTCGCCGAAGTGCAGTCCAAGCTCGTCAAGAAGGGGCACGATCCCGAGGATGCCTGGGAGGAAATTCTATCGCTGGTCATAGCGGAAGAGCCATTCACCAGTGAGCAAGCCAGAATCGCCGGCGATCTGATCACAACAACTGAGAAGTATGGGCTGTCGCTTGGTGATCGCTCCTGCCTGGCGCTGGCGATTGCGCTCAAGGCTCCCGTCTATACCACCGAACAGCTTTGGAGAAACCTGAAGGTGGGCATTCCGATTCATGTGATTCGGTGAATCGATTGAAAGCCGGGCTGCCGCTTTGCCTCGTCAATGAAGGCCAGCATGTTTTCGAGCGGCACATCCTGCTCCACGGCGTGCGCGGGAGAGAAGATATATCCGCCGCGGCTTCCCAGTTCCAGCAGACGCTTGCTTTCCCTGCGCACGTCTTCAACGCTGCCGAAGGGGAGGGTTTTCTGGGTGGACAAGCCGCCGTGAAAACTCAAACGGCCGCGGTATCGAGGCAGCAATTCGTACACATCCATCACTTCCGGCTGGAAGGGATTGAAACAGCTTAGGCCGATATCGATGAGGGGATCGAAGAGCTCATCGACGTCGCCGCAGGAGTGGATGGAAACGAACTTGCCGGCCGCGAGGACCACATCGTACATGCGCTTCAGGCGCGGCTCAATGAACTTCTTCCACAAACGCTTGCCCATGGTCAAGCCATGCTGGCTTCCCCAGTCGTCGCCGAAGTGCACCGCGTCGATATCGTATTCGAGAGCCTTGGTGATGTGGGCGATGTTGTAGTCGCAGATGCGGTCGAGCAGTTCATGCACGAAATCCGGGTTTTCGACGAAGTCCATCAGCAGAGGTTCCATGCCGCGCATGGTCCAGGCGCGTTCATAGAGCGAGAAGCCTAAATCAAAGACTCTGAATCGGTCAGAGTATTCTTCGAGTTTTTCTGGAATGTCGGAGAAATAGCGTGGATCGGTGGGATCGGGAAAGCTGTAGCCTGCCATGGTCGGCTCGGTCAGTACCTGGCCCTCGACGTTGCCGATATCTTTATCAATATGACGATCCCACACTACTCCGAAGACATCCTGGAAATGATCGGGGCCGATTTCGCGGAAGAATCCGATGGAAGCTCCAAGCCTGAGAAAGTGATTTCCGATCTCTTCGCCGACATCGATGTCTCCATAATGAGCGGAGAGCTTGGCGAATGCTTCTTCAGTAAAGGGAAATTCCCAGGGGACGTAGGGAGGGATTTTGTGTTGCAGCACGGTTCGCACTACTTCACGTTTGGTCATGGGTGCTCCCTGACGCGGCCGACGATCCGGCAAAGATGAAAAATGATGGCTGAAAACAGCATAGTGAATTGCGGCGGGGAACAGCAAGGACAAAAGCAACCGCAGGTCCTTCGACTACGGCCGCTAAAGCGACCTCCGCTCAGGACGACAATTTTGTGGGGTGGGTAATTGTTTAAGCCGAAATAGAACAACAAAGGCCGGAGCGATGCTCCGGCCTTTGATTTTTGCGGTGAATGCGATCAGCCTTGGATGTCGAACTGCTCGGGGTGGAGGGTGGGGTCGCTCTTGATGAGGATGTTTTTGCCGACCAACTCTTCGAATTCGGTGACCCAACTGCTGCCGTTGGACTTGAGCACCTTGACGGTTTCAGGGTTGACGCGGAGGAGAACGTCTTCGCCTTCGAAATGCTTCTTCATCTTGCGCAGCTCGACGTAGATCTCGTTGCAGACGGTGGCGGGGCTCTTGACCATGCCGGTGGCTTGGCAAACAGGGCACGGGACGGAGAGGGTCCGTTCCAGAGATTGCTTGACGCGCTTGCGGGTGATGGCGACGAGACCGAAATCGTTGAACTGGAGAACCTTGGTGGGGGCGCGGTCGCTCTTGAGAGCTTCTTCGAGAGCGGCCAGGACCTTGAAGCGGTTCTTGCGGTCGTCCATGTCAATGAAGTCAATCACTATGATGCCGCCGAGGTCGCGCAGGCGAATCTGGCGGACGATCTCCGGCACCGCGTCAAGATTGGTCTTGACGATGGTGTCTTCAAGGCGGGCGGATTTGCCGACATATTTTCCGGTGTTGATGTCGATGGCGACCAGGGCTTCAGTCTGGTTGATGACGATGGAGCCGCCTGACTTGAGCCATACTTTGGAGCGCAGGGCTTTGGAGATTTCGTCCTGAATGCCGAAGTGCTCGAAGAGCGGAGTCTCCTTGGTGTAGAGCTTGACGCGGCGCACGAGCGACGGCGAGTAGAGGTTAAGGAACTTGACAATGCGCTCGTAGTCGTCCTGGGAATCAACCCAGATCGAAGAGAAGTTGCTGTTGACCTGGTCGCGCAGGATGCGTTCAATGAGCCCGGAATCGTGAAAGATCAGCGCGGGGGACTTTAAGGAGTCGGAGCGCTTCTTAATATCGGCCCAGAGATTCAGCAGCATGCGCAGGTCGGTGCGGAGTTCATCTTCCGATGCGCCTTCGGCTGCGGTGCGGACGATGAATCCGCCCGAGGCCTCGCCGCGCTCGTGGACGAGAATGCGCTTGAGACGCTGGCGCTCTTCATCGGAGGCAATTTTGCGGCTGACGCCGATGTGAGTGACGGTGGGCATGAAGACCAGGAAGCGGCCGGGGAGGGCGATGTGCGATGTGATGCGCGCGCCCTTCTTGGCGATGGGCTCCTTGGCGATCTGGACCAGAATCTCCTGGCCGGCTTTGAGCAGGTCACTGATGATGGGCAGATCGGAGGTCTGCATGGAGCGGCGCGAAGGACCGCGGCGATTGCCCTGTGCGGGAGCAGCGGGAGCGCCACGACCACGGCGAGCGCGACTGCCGCGATCAAGGCGCTGCCTGGTTTGTGCACCGCCGGTGGAGGGCTGGCCTGCGGGTGAGGTCTCTTCGTCGTCTTCTTCGTCGCCGTCCTTGCTGTCGAAGTTCAACTGGATGCGATGGTCGAGGTGGGCTTCCTGAAGCATCTCGCCCAGATCGCCGGTGCGCAGGTGCTTGGGCAGGGTCTCCTCTTCAAAATCATCCAGGTCATGATCGCCGGATTTGCCGTGATGAGGGTGACGGGGCGCATCGAACTCATCGCCTTCGATGACCTCTTCAACGATGTGACCGCTGCCAGGTTTGTAGCTTGATTTTGCCGGGGCGGCTTTTTCGTCTTTTTTCTTGCCAAAGCCAAAGAGCCGGAAACCGGAGGGGGAGTGTGGATCGAAGCGGTGAGAGGCGGATGCGTCGGCGTCCTTATCCTCTGACTCATCCTGCCGTTTCGCCGGCTCCGCCAAATCGTCATCGACGGATGGTTCGTCAATCACTGGCTCGATTTGGTAGTCTTCGGGTTCGTCCGTGCCCGGATTTGCCTGGGGCGCGGCTTCGGCCGTTTCTTCGAACTCATCCTCTTCCAGTAGTTCTTCCTGGGTCAGGTGGTCTTCCTCAAGCTCGGGAAGAAACTCTTCCTCAGTTGACTCGACCGCGGCTTCCTGGGCCAATTCCGAGTTGGACTGAGCGCGTTCGGAGACCAAATCCTCCTCTTCGATCTCATCCGGAGAAGTGGCGCTTGGCCGGGGTTCGGCTTCCGCGGCAGATTCAGCGCGGCTGGAGCGGTGTTTGGAGAGCGACTCGCCGGGGAGCAAGCCGCTGCCATCCCACGCCAGGGGCGCTTCAATCAGCGTGGCAGGCTTGAAGGTGCTGGCTGGACGTGCCGGCGCTGCTGGTTCCTGCGTGGATTGGGGAGCATCCTCTTCCGGCTTGCCGCCGTATTTGCGGAGCGATTCGCCGGGGAGGACAAAGGGGACTGGAGGTGCGGAAGAACGATCCGCGCGGGGAGTTGGGGCAGAGGAAGCGGCATGAATCTCGGGCGCCACTTCAGAGTGCGCGGGGGGATGAGAGTAGTTTTCAGAGGATTTTTCTGGGGATTCTTCCGTGCTGTCAGTTCCGGACTGGCTCTCAGGCGAGCCGGCAGGCGCACTGCCAGCACCGCGACGGCGGCGGCGTCCGCGCCAGCGCCTGGAACTCGAGTCGCTTGAATCATCCTCGGCGCTGCCGGTCTGGCCGGAGACGGCGAGGGATTCAGTGGCTGGTGCGTCGGCGGTTTCTGGAACGGACTCCACAGTGAGACGGCGGCCTCTGAGCTGGCGATCCTGCCGGGAATCCTGCCTTTCGGCGGGTTTTTGAGCGGCGCGCTGGCCATTATTCTCGGCTGGCGCGCTCTGGTGGCGCACCTCGCGGGGAGGCTGGTTACTGTTTGCAATCGTTGCTTTTTCAAGCTCGTCGGACTCTTCAGAGTCTTCGAGTTCGAGGAAGTCGGTTACATAGAGGAAGGCATCGCGCTCCAGGCCTACGTCTACAAATGCAGACTGCATGCCGGGCAGGACGCGGGTGACGCGGCCGTTGTAAATGGAGCCGGCCAGTGTGTATTCGTTTTCGCGTTCGTAGTAGATTTCCGCGAGTTGATCGTCTTCGAGAATTGCAAGCCGCGTTTCATGCGGCGTGCTGGAGATACAAATTTCTTTTCCCATCGTACCTTTCCGTCCAGAGGCATTCAGCCACTGGGAGATGCGGCGAGGCGGTATGGATGGGCTCGAAGACGGTAGGAGAGGGGATGAGCGGATAGGGTGACCTGCAAGTTGCCGGTGTGCCGGTTGCCGTGCGGTTGCCAGCCTGTGAGGGTGGCGAGCCGTAGTGCGAATCCTGACCAAGCAACTGCGTAGTGCGGTGATCCGATTGCAGAGAGTTTGTGGCCAACCTTGCCGCTGTGTGCGGCGGGGCCGTTCCAACCGTGGCGTATGCACGAGCTTTCCGCGCGATGGAAGCTGATTTATTGTGACCCAATGCCCCAGCGCGATCCGTGCAATTATTACGCTGCCAACGGTTTTCCCGTCTCTGCGTGCTCATGAATCCTTGTCCTGCCGGGCTCGAGATCCCTCCGGACCTGGCCGGCTAATGCGTTTTTCCAATGGCAAAGTGCGAAACCACAACTGCCGGGTGGCTTAACAAAATCGGAAAAGCGCCGTAAATGCTTGAAAACTGCTTACTTGTGGGCCGGACAGTTCCGCGGAACCACAAGAAGCGAAGCTTTTGAAACTCAGTCGGGGCGAACATTCCCCGAAACGCTTAGTTTACGAACCTGCGCATGCGGACATTCATCGCCGCACCTAGCGCCAGGAAGGTAAACAGCACCGAAGATCCGCCGTAACTCATTAACGGTAAAGGGATTCCGGTGACGGGCATAAACCCTATGACCATGCCCACGTTGACCGCGATCTGAAAGGTCAACACAGCCACAATTCCCATGATAATCAAGGAACCGGACAGGTCCGCAGCTGTTTGAGCGTTTTGAATCAAACGCATCAATATTGAGAAGTATAACAGCAGCACCAAAATCGCGCCGACAAAGCCGTGTTCCTCACTGAAGGCGGCAAAGATGAAGTCGGCGTGGGGGATGGGGAGAAAGTCGCCCTGGGTCTGGGTTCCCTTCGCCAGGCCTTTGCCCCAGATTCCGCCGGAACCGACGGCGATGAGGGATTGGCGGATCTGGTAGCCGGTACCTCTGGGGTCGTTGTCGGGATTGAGGAAGCTGGAGAGGCGGGCCTTTTGATACGGCTTGAGGAGCTTGCCGCTGGACCAGATTCCGACTACCAGAACGGTGGAGACGGAGATGAGAATCAATCCCTGTCGAAGGCTGATGCCGCCCAAGAAGAGGCCGGCGACCAGGATAGGGGTATATGTGAGCGTGGTTCCGAGATCGGGTTGGCGAATGACTAAGAGCATGGGAAGGCCCACCAGGAGAAAGGACTTGAAAATGTCTTTCCAGGTGAGGCTGCGACCGCCGAGATTGGCAAAGTAGCGTGCCACGGCCAGAATCAGCACCAGCTTGACCCACTCGGAGGGTTGGAAATGCATGGGGCCGATGCTGATCCATCGGCGGGCGCCCAGTACTTTATGCCCCAGGGCCAGGACCGCAAGCAGGGCCATGAGGCAGACTCCATAGGCCCAGGGAACCCAATCCAGGAGCAAGTGATAGTCGATCTTGGCGAAGATGAACATGCATACGAGGCCGGCGGCGATCCAGAGGAGTTGCTTGTTGTGGTAGCCGGCATACTTGGTATGGAGCGTGGCCGAGTAGATTTCAAAGACCGAAACCGCGCAGAGGAGCAGCACCATGGAGAGCAGGGTCCAGTCGAAATCGCGGAAGCTGAGGAAGCGGCGCATCAGGGGGAGCCTTGCTTGGCTATGGTTGCGGAGTTGATTTGGCTTTCCACCCTTGCGACAGAAGGACGAACCGCAGATCCTTCGACTCGGTCGCCGCGGCGACCTCGCTCAGGATTACAGCAGGAGGGGGTATCCAGCGTCGAAAGTTGGGGTTCGTGGTTTCCCACCCTTGCGCCAGAAAAAAGGCGCAAGGATGGGGCACGGAATGCTGTGGTCTTTGAAGCGGCGATCATCTGGACGGGGTTGATGGTGAAATGGCCGGCGTGGAGGACGGATGCTTGCTGTTGCGAGCTAGTGTGGCGGCTATGGGGCGGCGCCGGTTCTGACCAGATGGCTCCCATTTCAACCGGCTTGCCGCTTCCTGCCTGGTCAAGGATGTTTTTGTCCTGCATGCGCTTCTTGTTGACGTAGGTGGCCACGACCTGGGCGGCGATGCGAGCTGAGTTGGAGCCCCAGTCTCCGTGCTCCTGCAGGACGGCGATCACGATTTCAGGATTTCGCCGGGGCACCATGCCGACAAACCAGGAATTGGGGGTTTTGGCGCCGCCTTTGGTGTGGGTATCGCCGCTGCCTACGACCTGTGCAGTGCCGGTTTTGCCGGCAAAGTCGATGCCCTGCATATGCGCGGCCGCGGCGGTGCCGGTGGTGGTGGCGGCTGCCATGCCGTCGGTGATGATGGACCAGGTATCGGGGTTGAGAGGAAAGTAAACATCGCCGGAACCGGGGAAGCTGTCAAGAACGGCCTGATGGAATTCGGTTGGAAGTTGGCCGGGCGCGACCACATGGGGACGGACCAGATGGCCGCTGGAAGCGATGCCGCCCAAGGCCCGCGCCAGTTGCAGAGGAGTAACCTGCGTTTCACCCTGGCCGATGCCCACTGAAATGGTGTTGCCGGGGTAATACCGCTGGTGGAAGTTCTTCATCTCCCACTGCGTGGAGGGCATGATGCCGGCCTTCTCGTCGGGCAAGTCGATGCCGGTTTTTGAACCCAGGCCGAGCGCGGTGGCGTACTTCGCAATGGTGTCGATGCCCAGCTTTTGCGCCAGGGTATAGAAGAAGGTGTCGCAAGAGAGCGGGATGGCCTGGCTGATATTGAGCACGCCATGGTGATGATCGCAGTGGAAGAAGCGCCCGTAGAAGGTGCCTCCGCCGACGCAATTCACATGCATATCCTGGGCCACGCCTTCCTGCAGTCCGGCGGCGGACATGACGATCTTGAAGGTGGAACCGGGCGCCAGCTGATCCTGAATGGCCTTGTTCATCAGCGGGTGGTTGGGATTGGTGATGAGTTGGTTCCAGTCGGTGCGGTTGATGCGGACGGCGAAGGCGTTGGGGTCGTAGCTGGGGTGGGAGACCATGGCGAGAATCTCGCCGTTGCGGGGATCCATGGCGACCACCGCGCCGTTGGCGTCGCCCAGTGCCAGCTCAGCGGTGCGCTGCAGGTCAATATCGATAGTCAGCTTGAGGTCCTGACCGGGCGTGGCGTGCTGGATTCCCAGGTAACCGACCTCGCGGCCGTGGCTGTCAACTATTACATCTCGAGAACCGTCCTGGCCGCGCAGAAGCTCGTCGTAGGTCTCCTCGACGCCAGCCTTGCCCACCACGTCGCCGGGCGCGTAGGACGCATAGCGCGGGTCGTTGAGCATCTCCTCGCTTACCTCGCCCACATAGCCGATGAGGTGGGCGGCAAAGCCGTCGCGGGGATAGAGGCGGCGCTCCTCGTCGATGGTTTCCAGCTCGGGCAGCTCGTTGCGGTGGGCCTCGATGAAGGCCTGTTCGTCGGCGGTGATGTCCTGCTTGATGGGGATGGGCTGGTAGCCGGGCGCGGCGCGATAGCGGCGCAGGGTGGCGCGCAACTGTTCCAGATCGAGGTCAAGTCCCTTTGCAATCAGCGGCAGATCGGAGTCCACGTTGCGGTTCTGTTCGCGGACCAGAAAGCAGGAGACGGAAGGGTAGTTGTCCACCAGCAGGCGGCCATCGCGGTCAAAGAGCTTTCCGCGGGCGGCCAGCACGGGAACCTTGCGGATGCGGTTCTGCTCGGCCAGCAGGCGGAAGTTTTCCGCGCCCAGCACCTGCAGGCGCCACAGTCCGGCGGCCAGGGCCAGCATCATGAAGAGAATGCCGTACTGCACCACCGTCAACTTGAGGGTGGAGAGCTTTTCGCCGCGGCTGCTACTGCTGGAATACATATCTCTGCGCCTTAGGATACAGCTACCTGGGTTGAGTTAGTGAATCTCTGAACTAGTCCATTCCTTGAGCAAACATTCCCTCAGGGGCTAAAGCCCGGCTGATTTTACGGCACTTACGGCACGACTAAAGTCGTGCCCTTTCAAAACATCGACTTAATCAGAAATTCCTTAGTGAGTCTGAGGAGCGGGTCAGTTTGAAAGAAAACCATTCCTCAGGGGCTAAACAGGCTGCGGAAAAATGGGGAACAGAAGGCAAATCTCTCGAAGAATGTTCCTCCGGGGCTAAAGCCAACATTGATTCTATTGGTTTTATGCGGGGGTTGAAACCCCCGCCTCCCTCCGAATCGAGTTTTTCCGCAGCCTGTAAAGCCCGCGCTGATTTTGTTGCACTTGCGGCAGTCGGGGTTAAAACCCCGACCTACCAGTCGTGCCCTTTCAAAACATCGATTTTCTTCTGTACTACTCAGTCCCTTATTTGCAGACGGTCCAGGAGGGGAAACAGCACCAGTGCGAGCAGCGAATTTCCGATTGCCTTGAAAAGCTCGGTGAACCAACTCCACTCCAAATCCAACCCCAGCAGGACGCGGTAGGTGAAGACGTAAATCGCGCTGGCCAGCAGGGAGAGCGAAAAGTTAAGTATCAGGCGGATGGTAACGTTCTCGACGTCGATGCGGATTCCCACGGAAGCGGCCAGAAAGCCGGCTACGGTTTTGGCGATGCCGTTGACTCCGATGGCGTGGTGCGAGAGCGCATCCTCAAAGAGGCCCATGGAGGCACCCATCAGCGTGCCCTGGATGGGACTACGCCGGCCCAAAGCGAAGTAGATGGTGATCACAAGGGGCAAGTCAAAAAATACGTGATTCCCGAGCACCCTGGGCAGCCAGGCCTGCAGCACCAGAGCCACTAGCGGCGCCAGAGCGTAGACCAGCAGCGGATAGCTGCGAATCTCCAGATCGCGGCGGAAATTGGCGCCCATGACGGACATGGCTAAGGATTCCTCCGCTGTTCCGGTTGCTGGGTTTCGGTTTTCTGGCCGGGCTTTGCTTCCGGTTTCGAATCCGGATTTGTTGCCGGCGCAATCGTTGGCGTCGTGCCCGGAGTGAAGCGGTCAGGATGCCGCGGGGGCAGAAGCTTGGGAGGGCCTTGCTCGGGAATGGGCGCAGGCGGTTTCTGTCCAGGTTGAGGAGCGCTCGGAGTTTGAGCAGCGTTGGCCGGCGGAGAGTTGGGTTCCGTAAGGCCGGGAAGCCGCTCGGCCATGATCTGGGATGCTTTTTGCTGCTCCTTGATGGCCGCTGCCTCGGGGCCCTTGAGCGCTTCGCTGGTGGCCAGGTCCTGCTGCTGCTCCGGGGAGAAGCGTGGCTGGGTGGAGGTGATAATCAGCACTTCGTCGAGCTGATCGAGATGTGCCGCCGACTTGATGATGACGTTGATAAAGGAGTCGCGCTCCGGGTCGCGGACGACTTTCTCCACTACGCCGACCGGGAGGCCGCGCGGAAAGATCTGGTCACCCCCGGCGGTGAGCACCGCTTCGCCCGGCTGAATGCGCCGGTCGGCGAGGATGCCTATAATTTGCGGCTGGCCATTGGCGTTGCCGCGCAGAATGCCGCGAATGCGCGTGGTTTGAAGGATCACTCCAGCGCCGCTGGTCTGGTCGTTGATGGCCAGCACCTGGGCAGTGTGAGGAAAGACATCGCGAATTTTACCCACGATGCCGTCGGCGGTGATGACTGCCATATCGCGTTCAAGGTGGTAGTCGGCGCCCTTGTCGATGTAAAAAACGCGGGATTGATCGCTGCCGCTGGAGCCGATGGCCTGGGCGGCGACGGTGTTGTAGATGTACTTCTGCTGGAAGCCGAGGAGGGCCTGCAGGCGCTGGCCCTGGCGGGCATCTTCAAGCAGGGCAGCCTGCTCAAGGCGGAGGCGGTCGATGGTCTGGTGTAGATCGCTGTTCTGCTCGCGAACGTGGCGCAGGTCAAGATAGTTTTGCCACGTGCTTGCGCCGCCCAACTTGGCGTACTGGATCAGCCGCTCCGGAGGCGAGACCAGCGCATTGGCCCACATGCGGATGAGCCGCACGCTGGACCCGTCCTGCGGGTCGATGGTGTTGCGCCCATCGCCCGAGTGGCGCACCTGCACGGCGAGGCCGACGATCTGCGCACCGAGTATGGCCAGCAGTACGAGAAGATTCCGATAACGGATGAAGAATGATTCCATGGCAACTCAGAGGACAGTAGATAGTGGACAGTGAACAGTGGCTCGCAGACCGTTCCAGACGATGAGTAGCGGCAGTCGTGTAGCGCGCCCCGATGTCAGAAACTGATCACTGATCACTGTCCACTGTCCACTGTTATTAGTCAATCTTGATTTTGCGCAGGAGGCGGAAGTCGGAGAGCATTTTGCCGGTTCCCAGCACTACCGAGGCCAGCGGATCGTCAGCTACGGAGACGGGGAGGCCGGTTTCTTCGCGGATGCGCTTATCGAGATTTTTGAGCAGCGCGCCGCCGCCGGTGAGGACGATGCCGCGGTCGCTGATGTCGGCGGAGAGCTCGGGAGGGGTGCGTTCGAGAGCGACGCGGATGGCGTTCATGATGACGGCGATGCACTCGCCGAGGGCCTCACGGATTTCGCTGTCGTCGACGGTGATGGTCTTGGGCACGCCTTCAATGAGGTTGCGGCCCTTGATCTCCATACTGAGCGGCTTATCCATGGGGAAGGCCGAGCCGATCTCGATCTTGACATGCTCGGCGGTGCGCTCGCCGATGAGCAGGTTGTACTTGCGCTTGAGATAGTTGGTGATGGCTTCGTCCATCTGGTTGCCGGCCATGCGCACGGAGCGCGAGTAGACGATGCCGGCGAGCGAGATGACGGCAATATCGGTGGTGCCGCCGCCAATGTCGACGACCATGTTGCCGGAAGGCTCGGTAATGGGCAGGCCGGCGCCGATGGCCGCCACCATGGCCTGTTCCACGAGATAGACTTCACTGGCCTTGGCGCGGTAGGCGGAATCCTCAACGGCGCGCTTTTCAACCTGCGTGATCTCAGAGGGCACGCCGATGACGATGCGGGGATGGACCAGCATCTTGCGGTTATGGGCCTTCTGGATGAAGTAGTTGAGCATCTTCTCGGTGACTTTGAAGTCGGCGATGACGCCGTCCTTCATGGGCTTGATGGCGACGATGTTGCCGGGGGTGCGGCCCAGCATCTCCTTGGCCTCGCTGCCAACGGCCTCCACTTCGCCGGTATTTTTGTTGATGGCTACGATGGAAGGCTCATTGACCACGATGCCCTTGCCGGCCGCGAAGACCAGCGTGTTGGCGGTGCCGAGATCGATGGCCAGATCGCTCGAAAACATGCTGAAGAGCGAACGCAGGCCGTGCGAGCGCGAAGGGCGCGAAGGATAACCATTCAATGACATGGGAAGACCGGGACTACCTCATACATATTGTACGGCTTACGGGCCGGGGACGTAGAATATGCCCAAAATGGGTTCAAATCGGCCTGCCGATGGGGTAAACGGAGCGGCGGGATTACCTGCTCATCCTGGCGCGCAAGGCTCCAGCGCCGGCGTGCATGAGAGTGCATGTTGAACTTCGGTCGCACTTGTAGTGGATGCTTACGGGATAGTCCTGCCATCTGGAGTCGACTGCGCCTGCGCTTTTCCTGACGAAGAAAGTTTTTCCAAATTTGGTTTGGATGATTCCCCTGGCGAGGTCGTAGTCGACAATCGCATCGTCTCCTTCAATGGAAAAAGCTGCGAGGTTCTGCGAGGCGCTCAGTTTTTCGCGCTTTCGAGCGGCTTCGTGAGAGGTTAACCGCGAGGCATCGGCTACGGCGTTCTCAAAGGATTGCTGCTCATCAAGAGTAGGGAAGTTGGAGATGAAACTCCAGGAAACTGCTTTGGACCAGGCGCTCCCTGGGCATGGCATCGTACCTTCCGAGTTGATGGCTACGATTTGTCCACTGGGGCCGTAGACGTTCTGAAACAGGTTATTGCCATGCTCCCGCTGCAACTCATCCGCATTGACGGGTTGGTACTTCATCAGAATATGCATGCCGCACAAAGCTTTGGAGTCAGAATCAAAGAGCTGGATATAGAAATCGACTGGGCGCGGCAGATGACTTACCGCGAATGAAAACCCGTCAAGCTGGCTCTGGTCACCGGGTTCGAGTCTCAGGCGATATTCAAGCTGCCCAACCCAGCGCGTGTAGAGATGCCCGTTCAGTCCATCCGGGCTGGAGACGACCGTGCCCAGATCGTAACGGCCTTTCGGGTTGCCGAAAAGCCAGGGCATGGCGGCGAATGTGATTCCAATGAGAACTCCGATTACCGCGAGGATTGCGGCATAGATGAATATTGGTTTGCGTGCGGGTTTTGGTGGCTCCTCGGGGGGTTGTCGACGGCTGGTATCCGACATTGCGTCGTAGGGATGCTCCTGGTTCTCATCAGTCATATTGCCGCACCTTCTTCCGCGTGCCGGATCCGCAGCAAGGGGAATCAGAGCCATTGAAACACCAGCCAAGCCGATTGACAATCAATATGTATCTGACCGCGTCAATTCGTGCGTTTCAATTTAGTGCTGAGGTATCCCACCCAGGCGCAAAAACAAAGGCGCGCGGTTATTGTGGTTTGTTCTATCCCAGGTCTCAAAATCGAGACCTCGGCCACCCGGCCCGGCTTTGATAGAACATCAAGCGGTCAGTGACCTGGGCGCATGTGCCATACTTTTTTTGAGGTAGGCGCTGTGGGGTAGACCGGGGTTACGGCGGGCACAAATGAAAGGGAATCTATGCAAACCAGTTATGTAGCCAATGAGAAGCGGTATGACGGTGCGTTGTTCAGGCGCTGCGGGAGATCGGGGCTGGTGCTGCCGCCGGTATCGCTGGGGCTGTGGCAGAACTTTGGCGGGGCGGATGTTTTTGAGACCGGGCGGGCGATGGTACGGCGGGCCTTTGACCGCGGGGTGACGCACTTCGACCTGGCCAATAACTATGGGCCGCCGTATGGGTCGGCGGAAGAGAATTTCGGGGAGATTCTGCGCAAGGATTTCGGCGGACTGCGGAACGAGATGGTGATCTCGACCAAGGCGGGATGGGATATGTGGCCGGGGCCCTATGGGATCGGCGGATCGCGCAAGTATCTGCTGGCCTCGCTGGACGAGAGTTTGAAGCGCTTGGGGCTGGAGTATGTTGATATCTTCTACTCCCACCGGCCAGCGATGGATGCGCCTCTGGAAGAAACGATGGGGGCGCTGGCGCAGGCGGTGCACCAGGGCAAGGCTCTGTATGTGGGGATTTCCTCGTATAGCCCGGAACGGACCCGCGAGGCGGTGGGAATCCTGAAGAGCATGGGCGTGCCGCTGCTGATTCATCAGCCTTCTTACTCGATGCTGAACCGCTGGGTGGAGGATGGGTTGCTGGCTACGCTGGATGAGCTGGGCGTGGGTTGCATTGCGTTTTCCGCGCTGGGGCAGGGACTGCTGACCAGCAAATATTTGAAGGGGGTTCCGGAGACTTCTCGCGCCAGGTTGGGAGATAGCTTTGAGAAGGGGTTCTTGAGCGAGGAGATCCTGAAGCGGGTGCGGGCGCTGAACGAAATTGCGCGTGGGCGCGGGCAGACGCTAGCGCAAATGGCCATTGCCTGGGTGCTGCGCGACAAGCGTGTGACGACGGCGCTGATTGGAACGCGGAACGTGGAGCAGCTCGACGACTCTCTTGACGCGGTGAAGAAGCTGGAATTCACCGATGCGGAACTGAAGGAGATCGATCGTTATGCGCAGGACGCGGGGATTGATATCTGGAAGGATGCTCGCGAGGGAACGGCGTAGCCTTGGGGATGGAGCAAGCATCCAATTCTTTTGAGGAGGCAGCCTATGATTATCGGCGTTCCCAAAGAAGTGAAGGATCATGAGGACCGGGTGGGCGTTACCCCGGCGAGCGTGAAGGCGCTCACTGAGGCAGGGCACACGGTGCTGGTGGAGACCCTGGCCGGCGCGCAATCGGGATTTGCAGACGACGAGTACCAGAATGCCGGCGCGGAGATGGTGGGCGAGGCCGGGTACGTTTGGGGCAAGTCGGAGATGGTGGTCAAGGTCAAGGAGCCCATCGAGAAGGAATATGTTTTCTTTCGCGAGGGGCTGGTGCTTTTTACCTATCTGCACCTGGCGCCGGTGAGGCCGTTGACCGACAAGCTGCTGGAACGGAAGATGATCGGCATTGCCTATGAGACGGTGCGCGATCGGCAGGGTACGCGGCCGCTGCTGACGCCGATGAGCGAAGTGGCGGGCAGGATGAGCGTGCAGGTGGGTGCGAGCTATCTTGAAAAAGAACGCGGAGGGCGCGGGATTCTGCTGGGGGGCGTGCCGGGCGTTCCTCCGGCGCATGTGGCGATTTTGGGCGGTGGGGTGGTGGGCACCAACGCAGCCAAGTTTGCACTGGGATTTGGCGCTAAAGTTACTTTGATTGACGTGAATCTGAACCGGCTGCGGGAGCTGGACGACATCTTCGGCGGGCGGCTTTACACGCTAGCGTCAAACAGTTACAACGTGGCTTGCGCTACGTGCGAGGCGGACCTGGTGATCGGCGGGGTGCTGATTCCGGGCGCTACGGCTCCGAAAATTGTGACTCGCGCCATGGTGGCGAAGATGAAGAAGGGCGCGGTGATTGTGGACGTGGCCATCGACCAGGGCGGGTGCGTAGAGACGGCGCGGCCTACTTCGCACTCCGATCCCAGCTACGTGGTGGACGGGGTGGTGCACTACTGCGTGACGAATATGCCGGGCGCGGTGCCGAATACTTCCACACTGGCGCTGACTAACGCGACCTTTCCTTATGTGCTGCGCATGGCCAACCTGGGCGTGCGCGAGGCGATGCGGCAGGATGCGGGGCTGGCTGGGGGACTGAATACCTGGATGGGTGCGCTGACCCATAGCGGCGTGGCCGAGAGCCAGGAGCGGGAGTGGACGGCGGCGGCTCAGGTGATTGGGTGAAAAACAGCGATCAGTGATTAGTGGTTAGTGGTCAGTTTGTCCTTGCGGATGCCGGGTGTTGTGGATTCCTACCTGCCCTTTCTGCTAGGAAATTGGCGAAATACTAGCCGAAAAAGGTCGAAAATGAGGTCTTTTTGGCCCATTTTCCACCCTTATTTTTCAGAGTATTATCATTTAAAATCAATCAATTAGTTGCCAAAAATGGCGAACAAGTGGAGAATGGACCCCCGGGGGGGTGGGCACATTCAAATTCCGCAGTATAAACCGGGCGGATATCCGAACTATTCCACCGTGAATCTCTCCGACACTGCGACTCTGTTTCTATTGTGCGCCGTGCGGTGGTTATTTTCTGCAAATTGCGGGTGGAGAATTTCGGCGCCCCATATTTGTGCGTTGCGGCGCAGGGTCAGCCGGCCGCCCAGCTATTTGGATTTCTTCTTTGGGACCTTCACACCCTCCTTTCGAGCTTCAGAAAGACCGATAGCAATGGCTTGCTTGCGGCTCGTCACTTTTTTGCCGCTGCGACCGCTCTTCAATTTCCCGAGCTTCATCGCGTGCATCTCGGTCTCGACGTACTCTCCGGCGGAGGGACCGTATTTGCGGGTTGATTTTTTAGCGGACTTCTTTGCAGCGGTTTTCCTGGCCGGTGTTGAGCTTTTCTTTGTTGCCATGACGCAACTCCTTTCTGGTATCGCCAAGTGCGGCAAGCTGATGCATGTCGCATCCTAGACTGATGTGACATGGCGCAAAAAGTTGCCTTGATCCCGGCCGCAGAAATCACCAGGTGAAGCTCTTCGAAATGGAGGTTTGAGGGTTGGGGTCTAACGAGTCTCCAAATCGAGATCAGGGGTAACAATTATTTGGGAAGGTCAGAGATAGGCTGATCGCAGGGGATTCCCGACTTCCAATCATTGGCAGTTCTATAATCGCCACATGCAGTTTCTCAACGATCCCCGGCGCCGGTCGGTTGTCCTTCTTGCGGGGCTGACGTTACTGTTTTTCGCCGTGCTGGGCGGGCTCAACGCATTCAATACCTCGGGCGTGTGGTTTCTCAATCCTGAGACTTACGGGGAGACGCTGGCATTTACAGGCCTGATCATAGTTGTATTTATATTGCTGATGGTGCTCCTGATGCTGCTGCTCAGGAACATTCTCAAGCTTTATGCCGACCAAAGCAGCAGCGCGCTGGGAGCGCGGTTGCGGACGCGAATGGTTGTAGGAGCGGCGTTGATTGCGCTCACTCCCGCAGTCTTCATGTTCCTGTTCAGCTTTCAACTGATGAACCGCTCCATCGACCGCTGGTTTTCACCGAACACATCGGAGCTGCGCGAGGACTCGACGCGGGTGGTGCTTGAGCTGGCGCAATATGTGACCAACAATGCGCGGGTGGAGGCGGAGTCGATTGCGGCTTCAGGCGCTCCGGATATGGAACTTCCGGCGCTTCAGGACGAGTTGAGCGCGCATCGCATTACACTCTCGGGAGGCTTTGTCATTGTCTATGGCAAGGATCTGCGCATGCTGGCCGAGTTTCAGGCGCCGCCGGAGAAAAGCACTGCCAGCTTGCTTCCCTGGCTGGACGAAGGTGTGCGCGGAGAAGCTGTCAAGCTCTACGGGCCGCTCTCCACAGCTATGTTAACCGCTGCGCAGCGCAACGATCAGCCAGTGATGAAGGTGGCGGGACAGGAATATGCGCTGGGCATGGCGTCAACCACTACCGGCAAAGTGGTGGTGGTGGCTCTGCCGATGCCGGAGGGACTGAGCCAGACGGTCGAGCGCATTCATTCTGGGGCTGATGAATATTGGCGGCTCTTTCGTTCACGCAATCGCATTCGCACCACGTTCTTCCTGATGCTGTTGCTGATTACTGTGTTTGTCTTCTTCAGTAGCGTGTGGCTGGCGCTGTTTTTATCGAAGCAAATTACCCGGCCGGTAGAGGCGCTGGGTGACGCCATGGACAAGATTGCCGCAGGCAAGTACGAACATCGCGTGGGGCTGGTGGCTACTGGGGAGATGGGCGACCTGGTGCGTTCGTTCAACCACATGGCGGGGGATCTGGACGCCAGCCGGCAGTTGGCGGAGAGCTCGTCGGCGCAACTGACTGAGGCCAACCTGGCGATCGAGGAGCGGCGCCGGGAGTTGGAAACGATTGTGGAGACGATTCCTTCGGGCGTGGTGACGCTGGATGGCGCGGGAGTGGTGCTGAAGTCGAATCGCGCCTTTGCCGCGTTGATGGGACTGCGCGAGGATATCAGCCTGAGTGGGGAAAGAATCGAAACGCTGCTGCCAGCCGACTATGCGGAGGAACTGGCCGGCGTGATCCGGCGCGGTCAAAGGATGGGCGCTGCATCGACGGAGATTGATTATTCTGTTCGCGGCCGCACCATCCACCTGGCCATTACCAGCGCGCGGCTTGAACTGGCCCACGGCCAGCAGGGGACGGTGCTGGTGGTGGAGGATACCACCGAGCTTTTGCGTGCGCAGCGGCAGTTGGCGTGGAAGGAAGTGGCGCAGCGAGTGGCCCACGAGATCAAGAATCCGCTTACGCCCATTGCGCTTTCAGCAGAGCGGATTGGAAGGCACCTGGACCGGAGCCAGTTGGACTCGCCGAGCGTGATCCGCAAATGCAGCGAAGTGATCCTGGGGTGCGTGGGGACGTTGCGCACACTGGTGGATCAATTCTCCGCACTGGCGCAGTTCCCGGCGCCGCAGCCGCGGGCATGCGACTTGAACCAGGTGGCCGAGGAGGCGCTGGCGTTGTTTGCGGGCAGACTGGACGGGATTACGGTGCAGAGGGATCTGGGGCCGGGATTGCCGCTGGTGATGGCGGACCCCGATGCCATACGGCGCGCGCTGGCCAACCTCATCGACAATGCCGCCGAGGCTATGCAGGGCAGCCTGTTGCGCGTGTTGGAGATCAGCAGCTCGCTCAGTGAGGATGGCGCGGCGGTAGAGATTGCTGTTTCCGACACCGGCCACGGGCTGACGGATGAGATACGGGAGCGGCTGTTTCTGCCTTTCTACTCGACCAAGCATCGCGGGACGGGGCTGGGGCTTTCGATCGCGGCCAAGATTGTGCAGGAGCACGGCGGTACACTGCGCGCCGAGGCCAATAGCCCCAAGGGCGCACGTTTTCTGTTGCGATTGCCGCTGGTGGAACTCGTCCTGGATGCGCCGCCGGTTGCGGCGATGCTTGAAGGGAATATTGCAGCGCCGGGCAATGACGAAGCGCCGGAAAATGCTGACGCTCCGCTGAAGGGAAGTCACAGATGAATCACATTCTGGTGGTGGACGATGAGGCGGAGATTCGCACTTCTCTCGAAGAGATTCTTCGCGAGGAGGGCTACGGCGTGGCCACTGCGGCTACCGCTGCCGAGGCTCTGTTGCTGCTGAATGACGCGGCCTACGATGTGGTTCTGCTGGACATTTGGCTGCCCGACCGCGACGGGCTCGACGTGCTGGGGGATATTCACCAGTTTGCGGTGGAGATGCGGCCGGAAGTGGTGATCATCAGCGGCCACGGCACCATTGAGGCAGCAGTGAAGGCCACCAAGCTGGGCGCATATGACTTTCTTGAGAAGCCGCTCTCGTTGGCTCGCACGCTTATCGCGGTAAAGAACGCGGTGGAGGCGCGGCGGCTGCGCACAGAAAATATCGAGTTCAAGCGCCAGTTCAGCGTGGGCTCGGTGCTCACCGGCGAAAGCGTTCCGGTGAAGGCGCTGCGCCAGCAGATCCGGCTGATGGCGCCGACGAACGGACGGGTGCTCATCTACGGCGAGTCCGGAACCGGCAAGGAATTGATCGCCCGCTCCATTCACGCCGAGAGCCTGCGCCGGGAGGGAGTTTTTGTGGAGCTGAACTGCGCGGCTATTCCCGAGGCGCACATCGAGGCGGAACTCTTCGGCTACCGGCACGGGGCGCAACCGGGGGGTCCGCCCGAACAACGCGGCACCCTGGAGCGTGCCGATGGAGGAACGCTGTTTCTGGATGAAGTGGGCGATATGAGCCTGAAGACTCAGGCCAAGGTTCTCTCAGCGCTGGACGACCAACTGTTTACGCCCGTGGGCGGGACGCAGCCGCTGCGCGTGGACGTGCGCCTGATCGCATCCACGAATAAGGATCTTGAAGAAGAGATCGCCAAGGGCAATTTCCGCGAAGATCTTTTCTATCGGCTCAATGTTGTGCCGTTTTTTGTGCCGCCGCTGAGGGAACGCAAACAAGATATTCAGCCGCTGGCGCGCGAGTTTCTGGCCGAATTTGGCCGCCAGTATGGACGCCCGCGCATGGAGATCGGCGACGAGGCTCTGGAGACGCTGGCCCAGTACCACTGGCCGGGCAATGTGCGCGAACTGAAGAATGTGATTGAGCGGGTGATGATTCTCAATCCCCGCGCACTGCGCATCGAGCGCAAGCATCTGCCGCCGCTGACACACAAGGCCGGTACGCGATCGACGGAGGAATTTTCAACGCTGCAACAGGCGCGCGATGCTTATGAGCGCGAATATATTTTGAAGAAGATTGAAGATGCTCACAATAACATCAGCCACGCGGCGGAGTTACTGGGATTGGAGCGCAGCCATCTTTATCGCAAGATGAAGGCGCTGGGGATCAGTGTGCGGGAGTAGCGAGTCAGCGAGTCAGCAAGTCAGCGAGTCAGCGAGTCAGCGGGTCAGCAAGATGAGATTAGTCTATGGAGAATAAAGGTAGTTTGCCTAGCGGTGGAAGAACGCGGCATTATCGCGATCTGCTCGTTTGGCAGAAGGCAATGGTAATAGCTAAAGCAATCTATCGAGTAACGGATGCGTTTCCGCAAAAGGAAGTCTATGGACTTCAATCGCAAATGCGCAGGGCTGCCATTTCCATTCCCAGCAACATTGCAGAAGGGCACGGAAGGCTCGATGACGGTCACTTTCGGCAATTCCTTGCCACTTCGCGCGGCTCGCTATTTGAATTGCAGACGCAGTTAGAGCTTGCAGCTGATTTGAAATATCTTGACGAGAAGGGAGTCGGCGAATTGATGCAGAAGTGCGAGGAGATCGCCCGGATGATCAATGGATTGCTTGCCAGTTTGGATTCCTGAAATTCATGCTGGCCCGTCGCTGACTTGCTGACTCGCTGACTTGCTGAGCCGCTTACTCGCTCTGGCTTATCCTGACGAGAATCTCGATGGTTCGCTTCTGCAGTGCGTCCAATTGAACAACCCTGCGCTCCTGATTCTGGAAGTTGGCTTTGGGCAGGTTGAGAGCGTCTTGCCATTCAGAGACTAACTGGCTGGCTTCGGCGCGCGTTGCAGCGTCGATTGCGGGAGAATCTCCGTTGGCGATCAAGTTGATTTGCGCTGCGAGTTGAGAGGAACTCAGGGACCAGAAATTTTCCGTAGAGTCTTCGTTTGCCATGCGAAATGCCTCCTTGCTGCTGGTTAGATGAGTGCGACAGATGCTGCGGTGCAGTTCTACGCGGGCTTTGTGAGGCAAATCATAGCGGAGGTTTGCGGGGCGTGTCGAGGGAGCGAAATCCAGGCGTGAAACTCTCTCAGGAGCCAATGCATCCAAGATTGTGTATTCTTGAAGCAGGGGTAGTTGGTTGACAGGATTGATGGCACAAATCCGCGGAGATTGCCGTCGCAAGCCACGCGCTTTGCCGGCGGCGACGGTGGTGTGCCTCGTCCTGATGGCGCTGCTGGCCGTGGTGCAGGTGACGCACTCGCATCCGGTGGAGAGCGATGCCGACCACTGCCCGTTATGCATCGTAATGCACACGGCGGCGCCGGTCGTGGTTACGGCTGCCGTTGTAGTGCTGGTGAAGCTTGAGGCTACGGCACCGGTTTATAAGGCGCGCGCGGTGGTTCGCTACTGGCATCCCAAGCTTTTTACACGCCCTCCTCCAGCCGGCTGCTAAGGCGTCTTTCCGATTTTCCGATCTCAGCCTTAGTTACGTTCATCCTTGCCGCTCGTTGGCGGGGATTCTTCGGCGCATCTCAAAAGGCTGGCCCGTCGAGATGGAATGATGCCTCCCCAGGCACAGAGGATGCCACGGCTTTTTGCCGCGGCCTGCTTCCCAGCATTATTCAGCCATTTTTTGGAGACTATATGCCGTTCAATCGCAGTACGATCTTTCGCATCTTCCCTATTCTCGTATTGATCTTCGCTGCGCTAGCCGCATCTGCCCAAAGCGGCAATGCCGGCGCCGTGCATGGACTTGTTACCGACCCCACCGGCGCAGTGATTCCGAACGCGACGGTTCACCTGACCAACGCGGCCAGCGGCCTGGATCGAACCGCTGCAAGCGATGGGGCCGGACAGTTTGAATTTTCCAACGTGCCATTCAATCCCTACCGGATTACCGTCACGGCCAGCGGATTTGCCCGGTCGAGCCAGAATTTCGAGATTCGCTCGGTGGTGGGAACCAACCTCAAGCTGGTTTTGCAGATCGCCGCTGCCGACCAAACCGTCACGGTTGAAGCCGCAGGCGACCTGGTGGAGACCGATCCCACATTTCACACAGACGTTGACCGCGACCTGTTTATCAAGGTGCCGATGGAGAGCCAATCCTCTTCGCTCAGTTCGCTGGTGACCGAAACCACGCCAGGCGTGGCGTCAGACTCGAACGGCCTCTTCCACGGGCTGGGCGACCACGCATCCAATTCGTTTTCAGTGGACGGCCAGTCGATAACCGACCAGCAGAGCAAGGTCTTCTCCAACCAGATACCGTCCGAATCGATTCAATCCATCGAGGTGATCAGCGGCGCGCCGCCGGCCGAGTACGGCGGCAAAACCAGTCTGGTGATTGTGGCCACGACGCGCTCCGGTGAGGGAGTCACCAAGCCAACGGGCAGCATCAGCACATCCTACGGCTCATTCGGTTCGGCGACGGGCGGCTTCGATCTGGCTTATGGCGGCAAGAACTGGGGCAACTTCATGGAGGCCGACGGACTCAATACCGGCCGCTTCCTCGATCCACCTGAGTTCACGGTCTTCCACGACAAGGGCAACGAGCAGAATGTCTTCGATCGCATGGACTATACCATCACGCCTGCCGATTCGATTCATCTGGACATGAATTACAGCCGCTCCTGGTTTCAGACGCCCAACGCATACGACAATTTGAACGTCGAGAACGTGGTCGGCGGTAGCGGCGGCAGCGCAAGTCCTGCCTTTGGCAACGTGGGCAATACAGACCAGCGCTCCAAGATCGAAACCATCAATATCTCTCCCACTTATACGAGAGTTATCAATAACTACTCGGTCTTTAACCTGGGCGCATTTCTTCGCCGGGACGACTATAACTACTTTCCCAGCGATAACCCCCTGGCCGACCTGGGACCATCCAACCTGCAAACCGCATCCATCGCCCAATACCGCACGCTGACCAATACAGCGGTCCACTCGGATTTCGACTACGTCAAGGGAATGAATAACATTAAAGTTGGCGCTCAGTACGGTCAGACCTTCCTGCGCGAACACGACAGCCTGGGCATCGTGGAGAACACTTATAACTCTCCCTGCATCAATTCGAGTGGCAATGCGGTGCCGGGATTCACGTCCCCCTCGCAGTGCGGCGCAGGGAATCCCTACCTTTCAAACGCTCCCACGGCCAGCTATGCGTACGGCAACGGCACATTTAATCCCCTGCTCGAGTTATACGATCTTACCCGTGGGGGCATCCCCTATTATTTCTTTGGCCACGCCGACATCAAGGAACTGGCTTTCTATATTGAGGACCAGATCAAGGCCGGCAACTGGCTCTTCAATCTAGGGCTACGCGAGGACGTTTATAACGGCCTGACGGACGCCAACCAGACCCAGCCGCGCGTGGGCATTGCGTATAACGTCAAACCATCCGCTACCGTTCTGCGCATCTCGTACGCGCGCACACTGGAGACGCCATTCAATGAGAACCTGGTGCTGTCGAGCGAAGGGTGCTCAAGTGCGGTGCTGGCGCCGCTGCTGAACTGCACGAGTGGAGTTTCCGGAGTTATGCACCCCGGTTTCCGCAATGAGTTTCATGCGGGATTTCAGCAGGGTATCGGCAAGAGGGTCGTGGTCAGCGGCGAGTACATCTGGAAGTACACGCACAATGCCTTCGACTTCAGCGTGCTGGGCAATACGCCTATCACCTTCCCTATCGACTGGCATAGCTCGAAGATTCCCGGCTATGCAGTGAATGTGGAGGTTCCTAAATACCATAACTTCAGCGCGTATCTGATTGCGTCTTCAGTGGCCGCACGCTTCTATCCGCCGCAAGTTGCCGGAGCCGGAGCTACGGTTGGCGCGACCGGCCTGCCCTTCCGTATCGACCACGACGAAAAATTCAACGAGACAACCCACATTCAATATGAGATTCCCGGCGGCAAGTTTGTAAAAGGAATCTGGGGCGGGTTCAACTGGCGCTTCGACAGCGGAATGGTGGCTGGATCGACTCCATGCTATAACCCGCTCACGAACGATCCAAACTCTGCCTGCCCGAATACTTCAATCACGCTGCCGGGTAATGTGCCGGGAGTGGCGATGGTGGATAATAATATTCCCGCGACAACCAACATTATTTCGGGTGCGAGAGTAGCCCTTCCCTTGACTTTGGACGAAGAGTTTCAGGGAGGATTCGCCTGCAATGGAGTAACGGCCAACGTGAACGATCCTTCGACCTACTTTTCCACTTGCCCGGCCAACGAGCTGACCTCCAAGTTGATCGATATTCCCGCGCCCGGCAAAGGCGACAACGACCACGACCCGCCGCGCATTCAGCATCGCGATCTCTTTGACGCGTCTCTCGGCAAGGAAAATATCTTCCATGCCAATCGTTACAAGCTGGACCTTGACCTGACGGCCATCAACTTTACGAACAAGAACGCTTTGTATAACTTTCTGTCGACGTTCAGCGGAACGCACTATGTAACTCCGCGAGCGATGACGGCGAAGATTACGTTGAATTTCTAGTCCAGAATGCGGGGGCAGGCTAAAGCAGTTCTCCAGAAGGCGTAGAGTGAGCGTGGACCGGGAGGTCCACGCTACAGCCGGCCAGGAGGCCGGCGCTACCTATTTTTGCTGAGGCCGGTAATCTTCAGACCAGCAGAAAATCACTCTATCCCTATAGGCGAAATGATCTAACGCAGCCTGCTCCTGCTTTGAATGGCAATATCTATTGAACGCAAAATTTATTTACAGGAGCTTCTGTACGGCGCGCTGATAGGATGCATAGACCGATTCGTCTAAGCAGGCGAAGATTATTTTTTCAATCGAATTGTTCTTGCTCAGTTCCTCGGCCGTTTCGTGCAGCGCGATTTCTGCGGCGAGGTCGACGGGGAAGCGATAGACGCCGCAACTGATGGCTGGGAAGGCAAGAGTACGCAGATCGTGTGCGCGTGCAATCGCGAAACAGGAACGATAGCAACTGGCGAGCAGCTCCGGCTCGCCGTTCTTTCCGCCGTTCCAGACCGGGCCAACGGCGTGAATAATATTTTTAGCGGGAAGGCAATAGCCATCCGTGAGTTTTGCCTTGCCGGTGGCGCAGCCGCCGAGCATCTGGCACTCGGCAACGAGTTCCGGACCGGCGGCGCGATGGATTGCCCCGTCCACGCCTCCACCGCCAAGCAGAGAGGTATTGGCGGCGTTGACGATGGCATCGACGGCTAAAGTGGTGATATCTGATTTCAGGATTGCAATTTTTTCAAACATTGGCCCATTTCCGCTCCGGTTTTCGCTGTCCTAGCATGCTAACTCTGCTGCCGCCTCTCTGCAAGCGGGAATCGAACCAGAGGGTTGAACGGCAGATGGAGAGGGTTTTGGAGAGAAGTGTGCCGCCGCAAAGCCATGAATCCAAGTTGATTATCAACGGCATTGCGGGGTCGATTCGCGTTGGGCGAAATTTCCGCTTTCTTCTCGCAACGATCTCTGTCATAATTAATAGTGTCCACTAGTTCTGGCCAATCCCAACAATTAAATAGCGAGGTTGCACAGATGTCGGCAAAGTATGTCTTTGTGACGGGCGGAGTTGTGTCCAGTTTAGGCAAGGGTCTGGCGGCGGCCTCGATCGGCTGCCTGCTTGAAAGCCGCGGCTTGCGCGTGAACCTGATGAAGTTTGACCCCTACCTGAACGTCGATCCGGGAACCATGTCGCCGTTTCAGCACGGCGAGGTTTTTGTCACCGACGACGGCGCGGAGACTGACCTGGACCTGGGCCACTACGAGCGCTTCACGCATGCGCCGCTCTCGCGGGACAACAATCTGACCACGGGGCGCATCTACGAGCAAATCATTTTGAAGGAACGGCGCGGCGACTATCTGGGCAAGACGGTGCAGGTGATTCCGCACGTGACCAATGAGATCAAGAACGCCATGCGCAAGGTCTCCTCGAACGGCGCGGACGTGACTATTGTGGAGATCGGCGGCACGGTGGGCGATATTGAGTCGCTGCCTTTTCTTGAGGCTATCCGCCAGATGAGGCAGGAGCTGGGGCGCGAAAATACCGTCTTTGTGCATTTGACGCTGGTGCCGTGGATTGCGGCGGCGCAGGAACTGAAGACCAAGCCGACGCAGCACTCGGTGAAGGAGCTGCTCTCGATTGGGATCCAGGCCGACGTGCTGATGTGCCGCTCGGAACGCCCGTTGAGCCGCGATATCAAGCAGAAGATTGCGGCTTTTTGCAACGTGGAGGAGCGCGCGGTGATCGGGGCCAGGACCGTGCCGTCGATCTACGAGGTGCCGCTCTGCTTTGCGCTGGAAGGTGTGGATGAGCTGATCCTGAAATATCTGCACAAGGAAGCGCCGGAGGCCGATCTTAGCAAGTGGAAGGAATTGGTGGATCGCTGCTACCACCCCAAGGACGAGGTACACATTGCCATTGTGGGTAAGTACGTGGAGTATGAGGACAGTTATAAGTCGCTCAAGGAGGCGCTGACTCACGGGGCGATCTCCAAAAACCTGAAACTCAACGTAACCTGGATCGAGGCCGAGGGGCTGGAGTCGAAGACTCCCGAGGATAGGAGTTATGAGTCGCAGTTAGAAGGGTTTGACGGGATTCTGGTACCGGGAGGCTTTGGAAAGCGCGGCATTGAAGGGATGCTGAATGCTATCCGGTACGCGCGGGAGAAGAAGGTGCCTTACTTTGGAATTTGTTTGGGGATGCAGACGGCGTGCATCGAATTTGCGCGCAACGTTTGCGGGCTGAAGGACGCCAACTCGAGCGAGTTCGATCCGGCGAGCCAGCACCGCATTATTTATAAACTGCGTGAGTTGCTGGGCGTGGAAGAGATGGGCGGGACGATGCGGCTGGGCGCGTGGACCTGCATTCTGCAACCGGATTCGCTGGCGGCTAAGGCTTACGGCGGAGCGACGGAAATCAGCGAGCGGCACCGGCACAGGTATGAGTTCAATCGGGAGTACGAGGCGCTGATGACCGGCGGCGGGTTGCGGCTGAGCGGGACTACGCCGGATTCGACTTATGTGGAGATTGTCGAGCTGCCGGACCATCCATTCTTCCTGGGTTGCCAGTTTCATCCGGAGTTCAAATCGAAGCCGCTGGAGCCGCATCCGCTGTTCCGGGAGTTTGTTGTGGCTAGTTATAAGAACCGGCAGAGGCGATTGGTACAAGAATCCAAAAATGAGCCGGCCACGACGCAGGTAGGGTAACGATAGAATGCGCATGCACGTTCAAGTGATTCGAAGCGAGCGAACTACCCCAGCAGCACAGCACCCTTCACCTTCCCGGCCAGCGCGCGGTCGAGAGTTACCAGCCTGATTCCGGCAGCATCCGCGAAAGCCGCGAGATAGCCATCAGCCCACTGCTTGGTTGAGGCTTCGTCCCGGTCTGTGCGCTGCCTAAACAGGGGATCGATTCCGCGCGGTTCATCCATCATCCGGTTTGCAGGATTGGCAAGGAGCGCATCGAATGCCACCCATGCCTGCGCCTGGGTGAGAACATCCAGCCCCATTGCGCTTCGATTGGTCAGCAGCCGCAGCAGTCCCAGTTGGGTGAATCGGCAAAAGCAGGCAATCGTATCTCTGTCGAGCGAGTTTCCCCACTTAATGACTGCGTTGTGATGCGGGTGAATCTCATGCGCCAGCGCAAACCACACATTCACATCAGGGAAAAGGAATGTATTCGTAAACACCCTCCTCGCCCAGTTTCAGTGAGCCTGGATTCTTGGATCGGAGCACGGGAAACCGTGGGTTGCGATCCTGCTGTACTGGCGCGCTCCCGTTGTGGAGTCTTATGGCGACGCCTTCCAGGATGATCTCCCGAATCGTTGTCCCTTCGGTGGCAGCGGTGATCTTCATTTCACGATAGAGGGGTTCCGGAAATTCGACGCTTGTGCGCATATTTGCATATTAGCATATCTATGCTGAGATGTGGTCGTGGGAATTCAGGGCCAGCCAGACGTTCACATCAAGGAAAACCGATGAGGTCATAGATTCGCTCGTTATCAATGTCAATGGACCCTGGAGCATAGGACTTCAGAATGGGCACCGAAAGCCTGGTGAGCGGGGGAAGCGACGTGTTTTCTTCACCAATCTCACTGAATATGCCGCGCAGGGCAATTTCGCGGAGGGTTTGTCCCTCCATTGCAGCCTTAATCTTCAGGCGGCGATAAGCCTCGTCCGGGATGTCGAGAGTGGTTCGCATAAATACATATTAGCATAAATATGGTTTTATGGCTAGTGATTTGATTGCCCTCCAGGGCGTAACCATCCTGTCCGCCAAATTCGGCGCAACCATCAATAGAAATGCATCCGGGCCAGCATTAAACCGCGATCGGCGTGTGAAGCTCGATCAGTATCGTGGGCGGATGGAGCAGAGTGCTGTGGATCACGCAATGGTGAATGGCTTGGTCGATGCCTGTCCTATCGGCTTCGCTCAATGCCAGCGGGATCTGGACGTCGATTTTGAAATTGTCGAGACGGGCCGGCGGTCCGGCTTTTCCCGCGGTAACACGCACCTCGACTCCTTCGCGCGAGAGGCCCTTTTTGCGAAGATAAGCGGAGGCGTAAAAGGCGGCGCACGAGCCCAGGGCAGCCAGAAAAAGCTCGGGCGGGGTCATGCCTTCGTCGTGACCGCCGTTCTCTGACGGTTGGTCGCTGACTACGGTGTGGTTCCGCGCGCCGATCTGGAATTTCACGTCGTCCAGGAGCTTTACGTTCACTTCCATCTTCTTTACCTCTCTGCTTCCAGGCTACCTGAGGCTGGGCCGTATCTTGCAGGCTAAGAATACGCCCAACGGGGCTTCCGCGCTCTGCTGCTCACACGGATATTCGGGCGGCTCCACAACAGACGGGCGCGTATCTTGCCCATAGGACAAAACGCCGAAAAACCGGAGCCGGGCAAAATTTGTTTTGGAAATATATTTCCAACAGGACGTGGCATCCTAGGCGGCCTGGGGCCAAAGGAGCCGCTACAATCAATTTTGTGAGCAACTCCTTTGAAATCGGGCCGGTGCAGGTGGGCGGGGGACGACTTTTCCTCATTGCCGGGCCTTGCGTGATTGAGTCGGAGGCGCATGTGCGCACCCTGGCCGATGAGATTCAGCGGATTACGACGGACCTGGGCATTCCCTTCATCTTCAAGGCCAGCTATGACAAGGCCAATCGCACCAGCGTGAAGAGTTTTCGCGGGCCGGGGCTGAAGGAGGGGGTGCGGATTCTGGGACGGCTGGCTAAAGAGACGGGGCTGCCGGTGCTGACCGATGTGCATGAGCCGGGGCACTGCGAGATTGTGGCCGAGGCTGTGGATTGCTTGCAGATTCCGGCGTTTCTATGCCGGCAGACTGACCTGCTGGTGGCGGCGGGCAAGACGGGGCGGGCGGTGAATATCAAGAAGGGGCAGTTTGTTGCGCCGTGGGATATGGAGCACCCGGTGGAGAAGGTGCGCTCGACGGGCAATGAGCGTATTTTTCTTACCGAGCGGGGGGCGAGCTTTGGCTACAACAACCTGGTGGTGGATTACCGGTCGCTCGGGGTGATGCGGCGGATGACGCCGGTGGTTTTTGACGGGACGCACTCTGTGCAGCAGCCCTCGGCGGCGAATGGGGTGAGCGGCGGGCAGCCGGAGTTTATTCCGCTGCTGGCGCGGGCGGCTGTGGCGGCGGGGATCGACGGACTATTTCTGGAGGTGCACGACGACCCGGCGAATGCAAAGTCCGATGGGGCGAATGCGCTGGATTTGAAGCTGCTGAAGCCGCTGCTGGAGAGGCTGCTGGCGATTCATGAAGCAGCAAGTTAGCGAGTCAGCTAGTCAGCGGGTCAGCATACAACTGCCGTCGCCGATTATCGCGTTATCCTAATTCGAATCCCGCAATGGCGTAGACCAGCGCATCGTTGTTCTCGATGGCATCTCCGCGGCGCATGCGCCACAGTATGCGGCGGCGCTTGAAGCCGAGCTCCGTAGCGCAACGTACCGCTCCCGGATTTGCAGGGAGCAGGTCCCAATACCAGGTGCGCGATTGAGGAACTTCATGCTCTTTGCCCGCGCCTACGGAATCTTCAATCCTTGCGGCGATCAATTGACGGGCTTTCGCTTCCGAAGTCGCTACGCAGGGTCCGAGATACTGCGCGGTTTTTCCGGGGCGCGTAAGCAGATAGCCTTCCGCTGTGGCAGTGCAGATGCCTGACGCGGAGAGAGACTCCAGCAGCGTTTTGCGCGACGCTCCGAAGGCTTGTTCGTCCAGAGAAAATAGGCTGCTGGGTATGCGCGCTGCATGCGATGAACCTTGGCCTGCATCTTCGCCGGAGCTGGAGAGTTCCCGCGTGGCGGCAAATTCTCCGGTTCCGCGTTCCCACCGTTCGACTGCGGCTTCCATGACGAAGCCGAGACTCTCATAGAGCGGGCGGCCCTGATCGGTTGCATCAAGCTTGAGGGTACGAATTCCATCGCGCTCCGCGTTCGCGATTGCATCTTCCATCAGCCGCATTGCCAGCCCTTGCCGCCGATATTCAAGCCGCGTAAGGACCATGCCAATCCATGCCAGACGTGTGCCATAGGAGAGAAGGCTGACTGTGGCGGCGATTCTGCCGGCATCCTCAATCAAGCGGCAGCCTTGCGGGGAGAGTTGCAGGATGCGGAGCCAGTCGTCCGGGGTCTGATTCCAGTTTGCGGCGGACGAGAGGTCCATGACGGAGGGAACGTCGCCCGGCTTCATGGTTCGAACTATGGTCAGCACCAGGCAGCCTCCTTCTTGCAAGGCAATCAACATAGAAAATATTGATGTACGTGCGTATATATTTATGAATTATAGGCTTACGCTTGAGATTGATTGTTGCGAGCGCGGTCGGAGAGAAATGAATATTAGCGGTGAGCTCTGGACTTGGGATGCTTGCGAACTTGCGCAGGGCATAAGGACGGGTCAGTTTTCAAGCCGAGAGGCGGTTGCGTCGTGCCTCGAGCGGCTCGATGCCATGAACAGCCGGGTCAACGCAGTCACGCAGGTCTTCGCCGAGCAGGCGCTGGCGGAAGCCGATCGAGCCGATCAGAAAAGAAGGCGAGGGGAGCCGCTTGGGAGCCTGCACGGGGTTCCGGTCACCTTCAAGGAAACTGTGGACCTCAAAGGCAGCGCCACGACGATGGGCGTACCCGCGCTTCAAGACGCGATCGCTGAATCGGATAGCCCCGCGGTTGCGAACTGGAAGCGGGCGGGCGCGATCGCGATCGGGCGGACCAACACCTCGCCGTTCGCAATGCGGTGGCACACCGACAACGAGCTGTGGGGGCCAACCTTGAATCCGTGGGATAAGACGCTTACGCCTGGGGGGTCAAGCGGCGGCGCCGCGGCTGCCGTGGCCGTAGGTATTGGGCCCTTGGCCCACGGCACTGACCTGGGCGGCTCAATCCGATATCCGGCGTATTGCTGCGGAGTTTCCGGAATTCGCCCGACGCTGGGGCGGGTTCCCGCGTTCAATGGCACGGCGGCGGAAGAGCGGCCACTGGTCGTCCAGCTCTGTGCTGTTCAGGGCTTGCTCGCCCGCCGGGTGAGGGATTTGCGCCTTGGACTTGCCGCGATGGCCGCCTACGATGCTCGGGACCCATGGTGGGTTCCAGCTCCGATGCGTGGTCCCGACCCAGCCCGGCCCATCCGCGTGGCCCTCACGACGAACCCGGCCGGGCTAGGGGTCGATCCAGCGGTAGAGGAAGCCTTGCGACGCGCCGGCACGGCTCTTGAGAACGCCGGCTACGCGGTCGAAGAAGTCGATCCGCCGTCGGTGGAGGCAACCGCCGATCTGTGGTGGAGTCTAGTCTGGAATGAGATGCGTCATCTTCAGGCGCCTGTGATGCGCAAGTTGGGTGACAAGAAAGTTATCCGCACGACGGAGTTCTATCTGGCGTCGACGCCAGAGGTGGATTTGGTTGGATATATGAGAGACCTAGCGAGCCGAGCGACCCATCTGCGGGCCTGGCTGCTGTTTCTCGAACGCTATCCGCTGATCCTGGGTCCGGTATCGACCGAGCTTCCATTCGCGGCGGACTTCGATATTGACGAATCCGCCGATGCCAGCGCGCAGAAGCGCGCGTTCCGGCTCATGATCACGGTCAACCTGCTAGGGCTGCCCGCAGTTGCGGCGCCGACTGGATTAAGCAACGGGGTTCCAGTCGGAGTTCAAGTCATCGGCTCGCGCTATCGCGAGGATCTTTGCCTCGATGCCGCGGAAGCGATTGAGGCACAGTGCGGCCTTGAGACACCGATCGACGCCACTTGGTCCTCGAGCGCTTCTTAATTGATTTTGATTCGGTCTGTTAGCATTTTCGTATGTTTTTGACAGTTTTCAGCAAAACCTTTCGCGCCGGGTTGATAGCCGGCGTTGCGCTGTTACTTGGCTTTGGTTTCAATTGTTCCAGTGCCGGGGCGCAGGGGACGGCTTCCGCTTCGGGTTCCGGTCAGGATCGGGCTCGGATTGAGGAGGTTCTGAATGGGCTGAACCGTGGGCGCCAGATTGGCCAGGTGGCGATTTCGCCGGACGGCAAACGGCTGGCGTGGATTGAGCAAGACGGCGGGGGTGTGGAGATAGAGGTGTCCCCGCTGGACGATCTGAAGAAAAGCCAGCGAGTGACGGCGGCCGGGAAGCCGGAGCAGCATTGCCGCGAGGGAGAGATGATCTGGTCGCCGGACGCACAGGCGCTGGTTTTCTTTTCCGATTGCGCGAAGGCGGGCGAGCAGGCGGATTTGTATCTTTCGCGGATGGACGGGCAGCCGGCGCGGCGTCTGACCGAGCTAAAGGGCTACGTGGAATCGCCGGCTTTTTCGCCGGATGGGAGCCGCGTGGCGTTCCTGTATGTGCCGAGTGCGACGCGACCGGCTGGAGCGCTGGCGGCGATGAAGCCGCCTTCCGGGGTGATCGGCGAGGATGGGGTGGAGATACAGCGGGTTGCCGTGGTGCGGGTAGACGCCGGCGAGGGAAAACAGGAGCCTGCCGCGCCGGTGCTGGCTACGCCCGCCAATCTGCACGTTTATGAATTCGACTGGTCGCCAGACTCGAAGGCGTTGGCCTATGTGGCTGCCAATCCGCCGGGAGAGAACAACTGGTGGGTTGCGAAGCTTTATACGCAGGCGTTGGATGGAGCGCCCAAGTCGATTCTTACGCCCGCCGAGGTTGCGGGTCCGCTGCATGGATTGCAGATCGCGGCGCCGCGGTGGTCGCCGGACGGGCAGGCGATTGCCTTTATCGGCGGGTTGATGAGCGACCAGGGCTCGACGGGCGGCGATGTGTGGATACTTTCCGCGTCAGGAGGCCAGCCGCGAGATCTGACTCCGCAGCGGCCTGCTTCGCCGGCCTGGATCGAGTGGGACGATGATAGCCATATCTTTGTTAGCGAGCTGGCCGGTGGGAACTGCCGGCTGGTGCGCATGAAGCTCGAGGGAGATCGCATTAGCGAGAGCGTAGCCACCAGCTTTGGCAGCCCCATCTTCAGCTTTCCGGGGATCGTGGGCGACGGGCGGATGGAGTTGAGTCTTTCTTCCAGTGCCGACCATTCTCTTTTCGTCTTTCACGCCAGCACATTCAGCGACGCGCCGGAGATCTTCCTTTCCAAACAATCAGGCTGTCCGACCTGCAGGTTCATGTCCTATTCTCTGACCCAACTCTCCCACTTCAACGACGGCGTGAAACCGGCGTGGGGCAAGACGGTTTCTCTCGAGTGGAAGAGCGAAGAGTTCAACGTGCAGGGCTGGCTGATGCTCCCCCTGCACTACGATCCCACGAAGAAATATCCGCTGATTGTGGAGGTGCATGGAGGGCCGGCCTCGGCTGAGGTTGCGCATTGGGGTACACTCTGGGGGCTGAGCGCAGAGGCCTTCTCCGCGCTGGGCTACTTTGTGTTGCTACCCAATCCTCGCGGCAGTTACGGGCAGGGCGAGACGTTTACCCAGGCCAACCGCAAGGATTTCGGCTATGGGGATTTGCGGGATATTCTGGCCGGGGTGGATGCGGTGCTGGCCCAATATCCGGTGGACCCCGGGCGCGTGGGATTGACCGGGTGGAGCTACGGCGGATTCATGACCATGTTTGCCGTGACGCAGACGCAGAGGTTCAAGGCGGCGGTGGCGGGAGCGGGAATCTCCGACTGGCAGAGCTACTATGGGGAGAACTCGATCGACCAGTGGATGACGCCGTACTTTGGGGCATCGGTCTACGACGATCCGGCGGTCTACGCAAAGAGCTCAGCGATCAACTATATCAAGCAGGCCAGGACGCCTACGCTGGTGGTGGTGGGCGACCGGGACGGCGAGTGCCCGGCGCCTCAATCTTATGAGTTCTGGCATGCGCTCAAAGACCGGCATGTGCCTACGCAACTAGTTGTTTATCCTAACGAAGGGCATGGGTTTACCAATCCGGCTCACCGGCGCGACGTGACGGAGCGGGCGGTGGGGTGGTTCGAGAAATATATGCCTCCCGGAGAGTGAGACGGGAGATGCTCGCCATCCGTGGCCGGCGGCGTCTATTGCAAGTAGGGCGCGGAGAATCGCCACAGAGGGCTTTCAGGGCTATATGCCGTAGATGGGCCCGTCCTGATACACTTTTCCCTAGGGATTCATAGCAGAGTGATTCGCCCTCCGGCTGCGTGGCCGGTGCTGGGCATATCGCTGAAACAGACGATTTTTCAGACGTATTTCGGAGAGACCGTTTCGCGGATCGAAGAGGCGGGACGGGGAGGATTCATGCGGCGGTTTTTGACGCTTGTTTGTTTGTTGTGCCTGGCCATTCCGGCGGGGATATCGTTTACCGGCTGCACGCGCAACCCTGACGCGCAATATTGCAATGGCGAGGGTTACGGGTTGAAGACCACGGACATATACTCGATCACGATACAGCCGCAGTCTTTAGGCTTTTCGCTGGCTTTCGGGCAGACGCAGCAGTTAGCTGGTCCCCAAGCCAAAACGTGCAAAAACGACGCGGCCAGCGTGTCCTCTTTCAACTACGGCACCACCAACAATCAGTTGGTGGATATTTCGCCCACGGGCAACATCTGCGCCGGCACATGGAACCGGAACAGCGGCGGCGGCGTTCCCAACTACATCTACTGCAACTTCCCCGATCCGCTGCCTTCGACGAATGGTCTGCCATACGGAATTGGATATGTCACGGCCTCGGCCAATGCAGTGACCTCCAACCCGGTAACAGTTTATGTGCATCCACAGGTGACCTCTGTCAGCCTGGTTACCGAGCCTGCGGCGGGGAATGCGCAACAATGCTTTTCGCAGAACACCGTGACGACACTGGACGCGCAGGCATGTTTTATTGGAAGCAACAACCAATCTCAGTTGCTCTGTGCGCCGCCTTCAGTTACCAGCACTTCCACCCCCGGCTATGCTTGCCCGCTGCCTCCCGGCGTGACCTCGGTTCCCGACTGCTCGACATCCATCGGCAATCTCAACTATACGATCGGCAACGGCGCAATCGCCTCGCTGAATCAAGAGTCCACCCTGATCACCGCGGAGCAGCCGGGCACAACCGTGATTACCGCTTCGATTGCCGGCGGAAGTTCATCGGCCGGTTACTTCTCCACTTGCCCTCCCAAGTCGATCAGCCTTACCCTGCAGAACGGCGAAACGAGCGGCATAATCACCCAGGGCGTGACCCAGAACCTGACCACGACCATCCTTGACACCAACGGAAACACCATCAATGGACTTACATTGGCTTATCAGTCCACCGACCCGATCGACATCTCAGCGACCCTCTCCGCCGGCTCCGTCACCACCAGTTTTCCCGGCGTAGCTTCGGTGTATGCCATCTGCCAGCCGACCTTTTGCAATCCGGCTCCGAACAATCTATTCGGCGAGTACGGCACCGGTCTTTCCGTTTCATCCAACCCGGTGCAGATCACCGTACCCGGCACTGCCAGCGACTACCTCTGGTTTGCGTCTCCCGGGCAGTCTCAGTACGTCGTTCCGGTCGAGTTGCTGAATGGCGCAACTGGCTCTACGGTGCGCTTGCCGTATGTGCCCAACTCGATGCAGATGGACCGGCTTGGCACCAATATTTATTTCGGCTCACCGCACGAGCTGATGATCTTCAGCACCACCAGCAACGCGGTTACCAAGCAGGACACCTCGGCGCCGGGCGTGGTGCTGGCGGTCGCTCCAAACAATTCGGGATTGCTGATCAACGACCAGTTGCGCCAGGTCTTCTACATATACAGCCCGATCGCCGGCATCACCGCGGCTTTTGGCGGCGTCGGCAATACGGCCGCTTATACTCCCGATTCGCAGACGCTGTATATCACCGACAGCGCGGCGCTGGGCAGCCCCCACTCCGATACACTGTACGTTTACAACGTGAACACCGGCTTTAGCACCTACCCCCTGGCTGCTTCGGGCACGGTTACGAACCCGTTTGGCGCACAGAACCTGGCTATCACAATTCCCGGCGTGGGGGCTTTTCTGAGCGGCGATCCCACGGTGGCGCACACCTGGTGCCCGACGGGCACAGTTGGCAATGCGGCGAGCATCCTCTACTATCCGCAGGGGCCGCCACCGGACAATTCAGTGAGTGTGGACACCGAAGTTCTGACTGCGACCACCGACGGCAACCACATACTGGGCGCGGCGCTCTCCGGCAGCAACATCTCTGTGTCCGATATCGGAGTTACCATCCCTTCGTTCAATTGCCTGCCTCCAGATCTCACCACGGATCCGCTAGCGGTTGGCGATCCGTTCTATCCGCTCGCGCTACAAACCGAAGTGGAGCCTGCAACGATCACTGCCAATGCTTCGGCAGTCAATCAGGTGGTGCCCGCGCCTTCGTCGAACCTGGCGTTCATCACCTACACTCCGGCAACGAGCGCCAACGCTACTTCGCTACCCTACTATGTGCCGGCCCCCTATGTGCCGGGAACGGGATTCACCGGTACCGGCACGGTGGGTTCTGTAACCCTGGGCGGCAGTTCGGCTTCGTCGATTACAGCTCCCATTGTTGGCGCGTTCAGTCCTGACAGCACGTACTTCTTTGTTTCCACGGCGGGCGACAATATGATCCACTACATCAGCATTCCCCCCATCGTCAGCCCAGCAACGCCGCCCGTCGACACGCAACAGATCAGCCCCAACCTGCCGTCCTGCATATCTGTTGCCAACGGCGGCACAGACGCTGGTTGCCTTTATACAGGCCCTCAACCCGGCACCGCCGTTGTTCCCGCAACGGGCATCGAGGTCAAGCCGCGCTCCACGACATAAGCTTGCTTGCAGCCGCATTGAAAAAGGCCGGCCCTGTGCCGGCCTTTTTCCCCTATGGCAGAATTCGCGCTTGCGGCGGAGTCGGCTGCCGGCTCGCACTGCGAATTGACGCCTCACAGACCTGCCACTCCCGCGCGATAGAATCAATCCATGATCAAAGGGATCTCCTTTCTTCGTCCTGCCGGAAGCGCCGCGGTCTATGACCGGTTGGCCAGCTTTTTCTCGGCGCTGGGATTTGCTCCCGGCAAGGGGTGGGAAGAGGAGAATAGTCGGGGAGCGGCATTTCTGGCACCGCTGGGCAACCTGGAAATTGTCGATGGCCAATTTCCATCCACCGCCGATGTGCTGGTGGAGGTAACCGCGCTGGATGCGGTTTACCAGGCCGCCGAAAGCTGGCTGCGCGCGCAAGGGGGCGAGGCTGCCGTGGCGCGCCTCTCGCCCATCACGGAGACACACTGGAAGTCGCGCATTTTTACCGTGGAGCCGGAAGCGGGTTTTCCGTTTTCTTTCTGGGCGTGGACCGATCCGCTGCGCGGCAAGCCTGTGGCCGTGGAAGGCGATCTGAGCGCGGCTGGAATGCGTTTTGCAATCGTGGTGGCGCGCTGGAATGCTGTGATTACCGAGAGGCTGCTGGAAGGAGCACTGGATGCGTTGCTGCGCAGCGGCGCAAAGCGGGACGAGATTGAGGTGGTCCGCGTTCCCGGCGCGTGGGAGATTCCGGCTGCGGCGCGCACAGTGGCGGAGCTGGGCAAAGTGGAAGCAATTGTGGCGCTAGGCTGCCTGCTGCGCGGCGAAACTGCGCACTACGAGGCTATCTACAACGAAGTGGCGCGGGGCATAGGCCAGTCGCAGCAGGAGACCGGCCTTCCCCACAGCTTTGGCGTGCTCACCTGCGAGACCCTGGAGCAGGCGCTCGACCGGGCCGGCATCAAGGGCGGAAACAAGGGATTTGAGGCTGCTACGGCAGCTATCGAGATGGTGAGCCTGCGCCGCAAACTGCAGCAAGGCGGACAAGCTTGACCGCCGGACCGCGACGCAAGTCGCGCGAACTGGCGATGCAGATGCTCTACCAGGCGGACATCGGCAAGCAGTCCGCCGGACAAGTGCGCGCCACCTTCTGGAAGGCCGGCGACGAGGTTGGGCCCGAGGTGCGCGGCTTTGCCGAGGAGCTATTCCAGGCTGCCACGGATCAACAGGAAAAGATCGACGAGCTGATTGTGGCCAACTCCAAGCACTGGAGGCTGGAGCGCATGCCTGCCGTGGACCGCAACCTGCTGCGCATGGCCGTGGGCGAGATGCTGGGCTTCAAGGGCACGCCTTTTCCCATCGTCATCAATGAAGCCCTCGAGATTGGCCGCCGCTACTGCGCACCGGAATCGATCAACTTCCTGAACGGAATGCTGGACACGATTGCGCGCGGTCTGATCGGGAAGTGAAAGAATAGGGAATAGGGAATAGGGAATAGGGAATAGGGAATAGAAGTAAGTTTCACAGGGCATGCTTTTTGGCAAGCCCTGGAGGCCCTGAATTCTGATTTATAAACTCGCTCACTTCTTTCGGATTTACGGATGAGTCGAATCGATTTTGATTACATAGAAAAGATTGATCCTGTTATTCCTTCGGATAAAACACTGGTTTGCCGGCTTGCGCGCTCAACGCTCCCACTAACATGACGAACTCCTGGAGTTCCGTCGTTGTGAGTACTTCTTTGCGTTTGTGATAAAGCATTTTCCAGCGCTCAGCGACCTCGGGATGGACCATCACTTCTGCTGGAGTACTTTGCCCTTCAACGGGAATGTAAATAGTACAAGTTTTTCCTTTGTGAGATAACTCTCCGTTCCATGTATTCATGAAACTGGAATCTGGTCCTTTCGATGCTACCGACAGGATCATCATCCATTTTGCCCCGTCTGTTCCAGTGTGAATTCCCGGGAATACTTCGAGATCCTCGGCAATGCCAGGATTGAGTTCCTCCGTGGTGACCTTGATGACAGACTTGACTTCATCGGGATTCCATTTTCCATGAGCCCATGCAAGCACTCCTGTCGCATTTTTTCGCGTCCGGTGATCCTGGTAAGGATCCTGCCGGAAAAGACGCTGAATGAAGATCTGGAGGTCCTCTTTGCCGGCTCCATCAGTTTCATGATTCACGGCTTCATGATTCACGACCTCTATTTTTGAGTAATCGCAACTGACGAAATTGCCGATGCTGAGAACTCTTCGCCAATCGGCGATATCGACGTTCTGCATGTCGCCAACGACCTGAGTCACTTCGCGAATGCCGAAAAACACCGGCTGAATCGAAGCGTTATTGATCTCATTGAAGATATCCTTGAAGCTCCTGCCCTGCGAAAGGTCTTTGGGAACATTTTCGTTAAAGATGGGCATTGTCGGACCCTGTTCGTACAAAGTTTTCAAGGTCGCAACCGCTTTCTTCATGCGGCCGCCCCCTTCGTAGGCAAATGGCATGGTAACAATTGTGAGCGGACTTTTGTCGAGCCTATTGGCAATCTTCTGGATGACGGGCAATGCGCCGCTGCCGGTTCCTTTTCCCACTCCTCCCGAGATGATGACTGTCCGGAGAGGTCTCATCCACTCCTCAAATTCATTCTTCTTGGCTTCGGCCGCTATCCTGCCAACTTCAGGATCGCCGCCAGCGCCACTTCCCGATTCCCCTAACTCGAGAATGGTAAGTTGTTTAGTTTCTTCTATCGAGTCAATCCATTTACGAAGGTTTGCCTGTTCTGTGTCGTCGAGATCGGCATTCACAGTGGAAGGATCGAAGAACTCATTGAGCTGGGGACCATCGGTGTTCGCAACGAGTACAAAAAGGTAGGGAAAGTCCTCTGGTGCGATGCTCGCCATGAAGCGACGTGCATTGTTCGTGCCGCAGCCTCCTGCGAAGGCGAATCCCAGTGTAACCACGCCGGAAGCAGACGGAGATTTCTTCAGTTTGATAGCCTGTCTCGCGGCTGATGATGGGTGGGGTTCTTCCATTGTGAAAACTTGTCCGACGCCTGAAGATGAAACAGACTTCAGATTGCCGATAGCCTGCCCCTCTTCTAAAGGAGACAGAGATTTCTTTCTGCCGATAGCCTGTCCCATCACATACCTCCGTTAACTGCTTCAGATTGACAGAGGGCTTGAAGTCGATGCTGTATAAATTAGCTCACCCAGGTCGCAATCTGAAGCGGGCGTGCCGGTCAGCCTTTCTATTGCAGAGAGCTTTTAAACCAAGCGTTCGTCAAGCCTTCCGGGATTGCCGGAAGTCTTGACGAAGTGGAGGTTGCCGCCTGCGCAGGCCGGGGAGGCTACTTCGCGGGCGCAGCCAGAGCAAATTAAGGCTCAGAAATTGTTACGGTTGTCTTTGCGGTTGCATTACCACCCTTATCGTCCTTCACGTTACAGGTGATTTCCACATCGCCCGTGGGTGCGCCGGCTGAACTGAACTTCGCCTTGAGGCTGCTGCCGCTCACGCTGCCGGCGGCAGCCGAGTAGCTCAAAACAAGGGGACGGTTCTGCGGGCTGGTCGCTATCGTGCTAATTGTGCTGCTCTCTCCCGGCTTGATGGCGTCGGGAATTGACATGCAACGGATGCTGGGCGGATCAAAGGGTTTGACCGTGAAAACAGCCGAGCATGCCGCCGTCTCCCAGGCCTTCTGGCCTTCCTTAACCGTGGCGTTTACGGTATAGGAGCCTGGGGTGAGTGACTCGGTGGCTATCTCGGCCGTGGCTTCGCTGCCTGTGGCGCCACTGCCGGTCCAGAAATAAACCGCATGGAGTTTGGGATCGAGGTTGGCAGCCGATGCGGTCACAGTGATCGGATCGCCAGGGTATATAAAAACCGGATTGGGCGTGCAAGCCATCGTCAACGGCGACGGCGGCTCGATGGAATCGAAGTGGAAGACAACGCCGCCGCTCAGGCGCGCAATATTGAACGTTCCCGCGCCGCCATTAATCGCCGGGAAGGAAACGCTCGAATACTGATAATCCGCCTGGACCAGGCGAATGGTCAGATGATGGTTCAGCCACGGCGTGTTGTAGTCCAGGCCGCCGCCGGCCGTCGCCGCCCAGCCCCAGGTGTCAGTTTGGTAGAGACTGCCAACAAGCTCTTTGCCGAACAGTCCGTGGACAAACGGCGTATAAGCGCCGAACGGGAAGCGAAAAATCACTCCGGCCGCCGCATTGAAGAAATCATCGTTCGAATTGGTCGCGCTGGAGTTGGAGTTGGGTGGCCAATCCTGGGATTCATCGTGCGCGTCGCCCTCGAACTGCAGGCCCACATACTTGTTGAAGTAGCGGGCCGCGCTGACAATACCGCCAAAATCGATGTTCTGGTAGGTAAGTACGCTCACAGATCCATGCGGCTCAAGATAACTGTAACCAACAAAAATGTCCCACTTCGACGGGGCATCGTTTGCCGCGGTGCTCCCGGCCGACTCGTACTGTACCTGGGCTCTCAGGGCGGCAGGAAGCAATGCAATGATTGCCAGAATAAAGATCGAGCACAGAAACTTTGATTCTTGAGACTTCATGCGCATATCCTCCAAAGACAAGCAAGCTGAAGGAGTAGAAGGTCCATGCAGCTTTTTGGAAATATCTAGGGGCTTTAATGAAGGTACATTCAGGTGGGACGCCAGACAGTTGTCCTTGATAGATAAGTTCTGACTTCTTCCTATTTGGGGCAAAGACTCAGCTGCGTTCCCGATTGAGTACTCATGGCATACGACAGGCAACCAGATTACAAAATTGCCCTGATTGGTTACTTTTTCCCTCCGATGCAGATCGCCCGTTGCGTAGGTCGCGTCAGACCATCCCCGTCCTGTTATTCTTGAAGGGTGATTCAGCGTTCAAGAGTACGTGGATTTTCAGGCATGATCCTGTTGCTGGCCCTGGCTCTTATCGCCTGCCACAAGGAAGAGCAGGCGGTGGTTGGGGTGGCCCAGACCGCGGTTAAGGCGGAGCATCAGGCTGAGGTTGCCGCCCAGGCCTCGGCCACAGTACGCGACCAGCAACGGGCTGAGCTGTCCCGTATTCCGTTGCCCACCAAGAGTATGTATGTGGACGTGCACGAGCCCGGCGCCTGGGTCAATCCCTTCCTGTCAGTCGATGCCACCACGCTTGACCTGCGCGTCACCATGACCGACGCCAACCCCAGCAGCATAGGGCAGGGGACCATGCTGCGCCCTGAAGCGGCCCGCCGCCAGGAGATGCAGTTGCGCCCCGGCGATCTGGCCGAAGCGATCACCGCGCTGCCTCCCGGCGCCTGGCGCTATGGCCGCGTAATCGCCGTGGCGGAGTCGCCGCTGGCCAGCCGCAAAGACAGTCCCAAGGTCCGCCGCAACGTGGAAGCCGCTATCCAGGTGCTGAACGATTTGGGCATCGTGGTGGAAGAGTGGCCCGCGCGCTGACCAGAGATCAGTTGCGGGTCAAAGGACCGGCGGAGCTGAATTTTGCGGCTTATGGGGCTTGAATGAGCACGAATGCCGGTAATTTTCTTTTTATCAATACGCAAAAGACCGGATGACACAGGAGTAATTTGCTGTATTGTATTGAGGAGGAGAAGGTTACCGGCTTTTCCCGGAAAGGTCTTGCAACTTCGGTGCGCAGCCAGCGTCCAATGCAAAGAGGCGATGCAATAAAATTCGTTTCGGGCTTAGGCACGCGCGGGACTTTTTAGGCAGGCGTGAACAAACGGGTTGAGTTTTACTGCATACCGGAAAGTTTTACGTTCAGGCATTTTTCAGGTTGATCGAAAGGAGTCTTGGTCATGGCAGAAGAAAACAAGGCATACGGTTTGGCATGGTTTTTGGCCGGATTAGGGGTGGGCGCAGTGGTAGGGATTTTATACGCTCCCAAGAGCGGTCGTGAGACCCGTGAGAGCCTGGCAAGCGGCGCCCGCGAAGGTACGGAGTATCTGCGCCAGCGCGGCCAACAGGTCGCCGAGCAGGTAGGCACCCTGGTGGACAAGGGCAAGGAACAGGTGGGCGAGTATGTGGATCGCGGACGCGATGTGGTCGATCGCGGACGGGCGCAGTGGGAAGAGTTTGTGGAGCGGGGCAAGAATCTCGTTACCGACCAGACCACACGGGTGAGCGCGGCCGTGGATGCGGGACGCCAGGCCTACAGGGCGAACACCGACGAGCCGGCCTAGCGCCGCGCAGCAGTCTTTCTGTTGCCCGATCAATCGTTCCGGAGCTCAAGCGCTCGAGTGGCTGAATGCGGCGCGCGCTGGCTCAGGACAGAGCGCTTCTTGCAGCGTGGAGGCGCGATGCAATCGTTGTTGTTTCCTTCAAATACGTTGTTGAGCTGCGCGAGAACACTGCGATGCTGAAGATAGACAATCAGACATTGATGCTGGCCATTGTCGCCGTCACGGCGCTGGCAGTGCTGCTGCAGGCATTTATTCTGCTGGCCATCTTCGTCAGTGTGCGCAAGGCTGCCCGCTCCCTGAAGGAGCAAGTCGAGGATATTCGCTCTGCGGCGATGCCCATCATCTATAACACGCGGGAACTGATTACCCGCGTGACTCCGTATGTGGAATCGACGGTCTATGACGTGGCTACAATGGCGCACGGGCTGCGCGAGCAAACCGTGCAGGTGGAATCCACGGCCAAGGAAATGCTTGAACGCCTGCGTAAACAGAGCAGCCGGGTGGATGCGATGCTGTCAAGCGTTCTGGATGCGGTGGATCGTGCTGGAAGCTTTTTGACCAATGCAGTGAGCAAGCCTGCGCGCCAGCTTGCGGGGGTTTTGGCGTCGGTTAAGGCGGTCGTTGAATCGCTGCGCTCCTCCGATGCTGCGTTCCGGCATGCTCCTCCTCCCGAAGACCTCGGGGATATGCGCTCTTCCGCGGATGAGGAACCGTTCGTTTAAGCGATCCATCCCCCACCGACTACTTCATCCCCGTCATAGAAGACAGCCGACTGCCCCGGCGTAACGGCGCGCTGGGGTTCGTCGAAGGTGGCGATAACTTCGTCAGCTCCTGATGGCTCGAGCACAGCCCAGGCGGGATCGTGGCGATGGCGAATTTTGATCCGCACGCGCATGGGTGCGGTGAGAGCGGGAATGCTGATCCAGTTGAGGCGGCGGGCATGCAGAGTGCGGAGGCCGAGTTCGGCGTCGGCGCCCACGGTGACGCGATGACTGGCCGGATCAATCTTGAGAACGTAAAGCGGCGAGGGCGAGCTGACGCCCAGTCCCTTGCGCTGGCCCACGGTGAAGTTGGAGATGCCCTCGTGGCGGCCGATGACTTCGCCGCTGGAAGAGACCAACTCGCCGGCGGACTCAGGAACCTGCTCGCCCTTCTCTTCAAGGTAGGCGGTGATGAACTGCTTGTAGTCGCCGCCGGGGATGAAACAAATCTCCTGCGAGTCGGGCTTTTCCGCCAGCGCCAGGCCGTGGCGACGGGCGGCTTCGCGGACTTCGGGCTTGGTGAGGCGGCCGAGCGGAAAGAGCGTGTGCGCTAGCTGCTCCTGCGTGAGGCCGAAGAGAAAATAAGTCTGGTCCTTGGCCAGATCGGCGGGGCGCTTCAAAATCCAGCGGCCGCGCCCCCCATCGCGCTCCGCATCGAACTCGTTCACCGCGTAGTGGCCGGTTGCGATGCGGTCCGCTCCGATGGAGCGCGCGGTCTGTAGCAACTGGTCGAACTTGAGGTGGTTGTTGCAGAGCGAGCAGGGGATGGGCGTGCGGCCGGCCAAGTACTCGTCGACAAAGGGGCGGACCACATCGCGCTCGAAGCGCTCTTCCTGGTTGACGACGTAGTAAGGAATGCCGAGATGCTCGGCTACGTGGCGGGCATCGTAGACGTCGTCAATCGAACAGCAGCGGCCGGCCTTGGGTGTGTCGGGGATGCCGTGCTTGCCGGCCAGGCGCGTCTGGTCCCAGAGCTGAAGCGTCAAGCCCACCACCGCATGCTCTCCGTGGGCGAGCAGGGCCGCAACCGTCGAGGAGTCTACCCCTCCGGACATGGCTACGGCGATGGTTGTTTGCTCGGTCATGGATAGCAAGTTAGCAAGTCAGCAAGTCAGCGAGTCAGCGAGTTGGCTCAAGTTCGATTGATTGGTAGTTCTTAGCCTAGCGTTCCGGCGGCTACGGGTGAAAGTGCTCGCAGGTGTTCTACTGCTTCCGGAACTACCTGCAAAATGTGGTCAACATCCGCATCCGTTGCGGTCTTCAGCAGACTGAAGCGCAGGCTGGCGCGGGCACGGGCTTTGTTCAGGCCCATGGCAATCAGCACGTGGCTGGGTTCGGTGGCTCCGGAGTGGCAGGCCGAGCCGCCGGAGACGGATACGCCCTTCAGGTCCAGAGCAATCACCAGCGCTTCGCCCTCCAACTGATCGAACCAAATGTTGGTCGTGTTGGCCACGCGGGGAACAGGCTTCATCGATTCCCAGGTCCCAAAATCGGGACCTGGGGCACCCAGCAGTTGTGGAATTAACGACCCGTTTACGCCGGTGCTGTGAATTTGCAGAATTCCGGCTTCCAGCCGGTTGCGCAGGGCAGCAAGCCGGGGGATGGTTCCATCTTCGAGCGAATGCATGGCGAGTTCCACTGCTTTGGCCAAGCCAACTATGCCGGGTACATTCTCAGTGCCGGCGCGCTGACGGCGCTCGTGGCTGCCGCCCAACAGGAGCGGCTCGATGGGAGTTCCGCGGCGCACGAACATTGCGCCGGCGCCCTTGGGTCCGTACATTTTATGAGCGCTGATGGAGCAGAGGTGGCAGCCGAAGCGGCGGACATCGAAGTTGACTTTGCCCGCGCCTTGCACGGCATCCATATGGAAGAATGCACCGGCTTCGGCGGCGATCTTGCCGATCTCTTCCACGGGTTGCAAAACACCGGTCTCGTTGTTGGCCAGCATTACGCTGATCAGGCGAGTTTCAGGGCGAATGGCGCGCTGAATATCGGTCGGATCAATCAGGCCACTGGGCTGGGGTGCGATGAAGGTTACATCAACGCCGCGCTGGGCCATGCGCTCGGCGGCCTGCAGGATTGACGAGTGCTCAATGGAAGTGGTGATGAAGTGATCGCAGGGACGGAGCAGGCCGAAGATGGCCGTGTTGTCGCCCTCGGTGCCGCCGGAGTTGAAGACCACTTCGGCAGCGTGGCAGTTGAAGAACGCGGCTAGGGTCTCGCGGGCACGATTTACGGCTGCTCGCGCCTGCTGTCCGTCGAGATGGATTGAGGAGGCATTGCCAAAGTGCTCCGTCCAATACGGGCGCATGGCCTCCACCACCTCCGGCAACAGAGGCGTGGTGGCGTTGGCGTCAGCATAAACTCGGCGCATGGAACAGGTCCCCTTCTATAGATTGTACGGGTAACCGGGATTTCGCGTGGATTCCCCGGCGATCGCTGCGGGGAGCTGAAAAGGGTTTCCCCGCTGCCCATGCAAGTCGTGGGTGCATTAGCAGGAATTTTTGCGGGACAAACCGATGGTTCCATTTTTTGAACATCGGGGCGAAATGGTTGAAAGCTATACTATTTATGAGAGAAGTGTGAATGACTGTAAAGTAATGAAAAAATGATTCTTACCCACTAACGGCGGATTGACTCTCTCTTGAGAGCTGGTATATTGTGACAACTGGCTCCGGCATGCAGCATGCGAAGTCAAGCGCGAAGATGGATGAAAGCACATGCTTTCATTCGCGTGTCTGAAACTGTTTTGGGAAAGGCCTGATTTGCCCAGGGCGGGGTACTCAAGAATAATCCCCCCCAGTAAGGATGGCTAGACGTTGCGCACTACAACACATCGGCGTGTTCGGACGGAGCGCAGTTCCATGGCGGCAACTTTGCCGGTTGCGCCCTGTGAATCGAACTGGTTTGCCGTTTATACGGCCTCTCGCCACGAGAAGCGTGTAGCCCAGTATCTGACCCAGAGAGAGATTGAGTTTTATCTTCCTCTTTACCGGTCGGCGCGCAAGTGGAGCGATGGTTCGAAGGTTACGCTGGAGCTGCCGCTGTTTCCCGGATACCTTTTTGTTCACATCAAGCGGAGTGATCGTGTGCGCGTATTGAGTGTGCCGGGCGCCCTGGCCGTGGTGGGGGGAACGGGGCGCGAGCCTGTTCCGCTGCCGGAGGGAACCATCGACGCGCTACGCACCGGGCTTCACCTGCGTGCTGCCGAGCCATGCTCCTTGCTGACCGTGGGACAGCGGGCCCGCATTCGATCGGGCGCGCTGGCGGGGATGGAAGGCGTTGTGGTGCGAAAGAAGAACGGGTTTCGCGTGGTCCTCACGCTGGACCACATCATGCAGAGTATCGCGGTGGAAGTGGCCGGTGACGATTTGGAATTGTGTGAAACTGGCGCTCTCGCCAGCGCTTGAACCGCAGAGGCCTGCTTCAGCTATCTTGCTTAAAAAGAACCTTTAACGGGAATCTCCGCGTCCCGCATGGAAGCGGGCGAATCGCGTGGCCTATGATGCCCAATCCAGGCGTTTCGCGGTCAATAAGTGCCGCGGTCTGAATTGCTCAGTAATCGAAAGATGAGTGCGTAAGACTGTTTCTTGAATGACGCGCCACGGACCAAAGGCTGCCGGATTCCCCCGGCGGGCGATCTCTAGTGAAGCCGACAACACAAAGAGGAAGCATCCCAACCGCCGCGCGCGCGAGTCGGAAGAAGTAATGGAGAAACAAATGACACTGCTCAAAGGCTTAGGAACAGGACTGTGCGTTATCGTGCTTTGCTTACTCGTCGCGCCCAATGCGAAGGCGGACCAATGGGACAGAAGAACTGTCGTCACTTTCAACGAACCGGTCGAGATTCCCGGGATCGGCGTCCATGTACTGCCGGCTGGCACTTATGTATTCAAGGAAATGGGTGCGGCTTCGGACCGGCACACAGTCCAGATCTACAATCAGGACGAAACCCATTTGATCACTACCATCCTGGCCATCCCCAACTATCGCATCAAGCCTACCAATAAGACGGTGATCACGTTTGCGGAGCGGCCGGCCGGTGAGCCCCAGGCTCTGAAGGCATGGTTCTATCCAGGCCGTGAATGCGGCGATCAATTTGTTTATGGCAGGGCGAGGGCAATCGTGATTGCCAAGGAAGCCAACGAGACGGTTCTTTCCACGCCGGCTCCTCTGGAAACCGCGACCCCCGAAGTTCTAGCGACGGCGCCCGTCGAGGCAGTTACCCCGGCCGGTGAAACGGTTGCGACCGCAGCGGTAGTTGAGCCGCCTCCAGCCGAGGTAGCCGCGGTTGTGCCGCCGGCTGCTGTTGCGCCTGTTGCTCCTTTGCCCAAGACAGCCAGCGAGCTTCCCCTGATCGGGTTGCTTGGATTGTTCTCACTGGGCGGCGGTTTTGTTCTATTAAGCCTGTTAAGGCGAATCGCTTAAGCAGGTCGAGAGGTTGGATTGCACGCCCTTTGAGTTGACCGTGAAAGATGCGCCGAAGGAGGCGGTACGAGAGTATCGCCTCCCTGCGCGTGCCGGGAGGGCGGCCGCTTCAGGATTGCATTGAAAGACTGGATGGAAGATTGAAATGATCGCATCCGTACGAAGAGCGCAAAGGCAGGCGAGCCGGCATCATCCAGAGCCCGTCAACGCCCGAATGCGCACTGCGGAGAGAAACACTTCCGGGTTCCTGATTGTTCTAAATGCCGTGATTTTTCTGCAATGCGTTGCGTGGGCACAGGTTCCCCAAACTGCCCAGAAGTCTTCTGGGAAATCATCCGGCGATGAATATACTCTCAGGTTGAACTCCAATCTCGTTACTCTGAGCGCAACTGTTCTTGACCATCACAACGCGCTCGTCTCCGGGCTCGATAAAGACGATTTTCAGATCTACGAAAATGGGGTACTGCAACCGATTAAGCACTTCAGTCATGAAGATATTCCGGTTACAGTTGGAATTCTGGTGGATAACAGCGGAAGCATGAAGCCGAAACGTAACGATGTGATTGCCGCGGCATTGGCATTCGCCCGCTCCAGCAATCCTCAGGACCAGATGTTTGTGGTCAATTTCAACGATTTCGTTTCCTTTGGCCTTCCGGCGAAAATTCCTTTCACAGACAAGAGGGAGCAGCTGCAAGCGGCTCTTTCCGGAATCAGTGCAATTGGGGAGACCGCGCTGTACGACGGGATTGCCGTGGGATTGGATCATCTCAAGCAGGGCAATCGCAACAAGAAAGTACTGGTGCTGATCAGCGACGGCGGCGACAACAAGAGCAGGCACAACCTGGCGCAGGTGCTCAGCATGGCAAAACAGTCCTCCGCAATCATCTATGCGATCGGCATCTACGATGAGGGAGATGGAGATCAGAATCCCGACGTGCTCAACCGGTTTGCCAGGGCAACCGGCGGCAAGGCTTACTTTCCGGCATCCTCCAGTGAGATTCCCTCCATCTGCGAGGAGATCGCTCGCGATATTCGCAATCAGTATACACTCGCCTACGTGCCCACGATTGCCGCGCAGGATGGCAGCTATCGGACCATCGAGGTGAAGGCCAGCGCGCCGGGCCACGGGCGCTTATCGGTTCGTACACGGCCGGGGTATTTCGTATCTTCAGCCACTTCGCCGTTGGCGGCCAGGTAAACGATGATGATATCCACGACCGGGCAGACGAGAATCTCAAGGCGGCGTCATACGTTTCTCCGCTTTACGCAAAGGTTCTTTGTGATAGCCGGAACCCTGGCGCTCAGCTATGTTGCGGTCACGCTTCTCTACGCAAGGATCTATCAAAAAGTTGCGAACAACACGCTGGAACAGCAGATGCATGCGCAGGAACTGCATACGGTCAGCCTGCCCCGGTCTGCCGTGAAAGAAGGCGATCTTCTGGGCCGCATCGAGATTCCACGGCTTAAAGTCAAAGTGGCAATTTTTGAGGGAACCAGCTCGCAAACGCTTCGGCTGGGCGTGGGGCATATCGGGGGGACAGCGCTACCTGGTGAGCCGGGAAACATCGGAATCGCAGGACACCGGGACACTTATTTCCGTGCGTTGAAAGACATTCGGCCGGATGACGAGATTCAAATCCAGACAGCGACGGGAGTAGCCAGGTACGCGGTGGATTGGATCCAGATCACTGCTCCCGGAGACAGCGACATACTGCCCCATAAATCCGGTTCCGCTCTCACGCTGGTGACATGCTATCCGTTTTATTTCGTAGGGTCGGCGCCGGAACGATATGTCGTTCATGCGCACACGAAGTAACCACCGGCCACATTAGTCAGTGCGAAGAACACGCGCAGGCCCATCTTAGGATGAGCCTGCACTTTTTGTGGATGATCGTTCGGATTGAGATTGGTGCGAATGAATCCGGTCGGCTTATTCCTTGTAAAGAGCAGCGCCGGCAATGGCGCCGACAACAGTCTCAACCAGGGCGCCCGCGGTTGTGTAGGCGCACAGGTGATGCGAAAACAGGCCGGCGACCCACATGAAGCTGAGGTTGGGAAGCAGCGAACCAAGAACCCAGACGGCCACGCCTGCGCATATGGCGGTCTTCACACCGGCGCCGAAGCGAGGCCGGATAGCGGCGTAAATCCAGATCAGTACAATTCCACTGACGAGTCCGAACACGTTGAACCAGATCCACATATTTGACGAGAAATTACCATGCTCAAGCGTAGTCATTCCGGCAGCCCATCTAGGCGCCAGCAATACGCCATCGACGAGGAAACCCAGAATATCAGCAACGATCCCGGCAACTAGACCACCGAGGATTACACGACCCAGGTTGATTTTTCCCATACATTCTCCTTATCTGTTTCGTTGAGGTGGAAAATCTGAAAAAACAGTTGCGGTTAAGCAACTGCTGAGGAATCAGAAAAAGTATACGCACGCTATGGTGGGCCGGCAAGAAATATTTGCATGATTTGAAGACGCTTCTTGATGAACGAGTGGGCAGAATCAGCGATCGGAATCGGTTTTTCCAGGCTCTTGAGAATTCGAGATGTTAATAAAAAGAGAACGCTTGCATGGATTACCTATCAGAATCCGCGTTCACACTCGGTTATAATTCGGGAACCCATGGTCCTTTCCTCCGGATCAAAACTCGGACCCTATGTGATTCAGTCGCCGCTCGGCGCGGGCGGCATGGGCGAGGTGTATCGCGCGCGGGATTCACGGCTGGATCGCGACGTTGCGGTGAAGGTGCTGATGACGGAGATCGCGGGCGACGCTGACCGGCGTGCGCGGTTTGAGCGCGAGGCAAAAACCGTGGCTGCGCTTAGCCATCCGAATATTGTGGCGCTGTATGAAGTGGGCAACGCCGACGGCATGGAGTACACGGTAAGCGAATTGGTTGACGGCGAGCTGCTGCGAGACAAGATGCAGCATGGCGCCATGCCGGTGAAGCAGGTTGTGGAGCTGGCGACACAGTTTGCCGATGGAATGGCGGCGGCGCATGCGGCCACTCTGGTTGCAGCTTGTCGTTTCTGGCTCAAATGCAACCCTTTTTCCGCCCGGCGAAAATGCTGCTGAGCCGACAGAGCAGAAATCGCCGTAAAATTTCCACGCCTTATCGCGCAACGAGTACACGCTCATGCCGAATTTGTATGCCGATAGTCCCAACTCAGGACACTGACGAGACGGGAACAGATTGCATTTCGCATTCCCTGGGGTCAAAAGAATTCGCGGCCGCAACCCTAGAGGGTGGCGGCCGCGATGATTGAGTGCGGGGTGCTACTGGACGTTTAGAACGACGAAACCTGTCGAATTGGTTCCGCCTGAAGTGCCCGTTACGATGATGGAGTAGAGTCCCGGAGGGGTAGTACTGGATGTAGTTCCACATCCCGGAACAACGCCACAGATGGCAAGAAGGAGCAATGCCATGCCCAGCATCGTACGCCAGTTGCGCCGCCGCGCCGGGATGCCAAAGAGGAACACCAGGGCGAGAGCGGCCGCACCGGCCGATGGCCAGAACAGCTTGTTTGATTTGTTAAGAGAAGAAGTGGTCCCCGTAGTGGTGACGGTCAGCGTGGTTGTTACTGCCGCGGTACCGTTGAGGGTAATTGAAGCGGGCTGAATGCTGCAGGTCGCAGGATCGTAAGCGGCCGCAGGGGCAACGACGCAAGTGAGGCTGACTGTGCCGCTAAACCAGCCCGACGGAGTCACAGTGATCGTCGCGGTGTTTCCGGTGGTTGCGCCGGAGGTGACGGTGATTGCCGTGCCGCTGATTGTGAAATTGGCCGGTACAACCGTGACCAGTGCGGTGCCGGTTGCGTTAAGGTAGGTGGACGAACTATTGCCATCAGGCACATAGGTAACCGTCAGCGGGTAGGAGCCGGCCGCCAGCGATCCGACAGGAACATTGATCTGTGCTGTTCCGCCTACAAGTTGCACCGGCGAAGATGTGTAGGCGCCGCCGGTGAGTGTCACTGAACCGGTAACCAAGGGGGTGCCGGGGCCCTCGCTGACTCCAACGGTGGCAGTCATCGCCTCCGCCGTCGTGATGCTGGAGGGCGACAGCGTGACAGAAACCGTGGGCATTGCCAGTGTTCCACCGGTGGCGGTTCCGGTAAGCGAGAGCGTCTGTTGCGCGTTCGCCACGTTCAAATTGTTATCGGTGACGATTGCCAATTCATCCAAAACTCCTCCGTTGTTTGGATCGAAGACATACGTCAGATTGCAATTGGTGCTGGATGCAAGAGTCTGCCCGCTATTTGCTGTTACCGTGCAGCCCGTCGCCTGCAACGGGTAATCTGCTGCTACGCTCACGCTGCTCAACACCAGCGACTGGTTGCCGATGTTGGTCAACGTGAATGACTGCGGCGCACTGCTTGTTCCCACGTTGGTATACGGGAAGATCAAGGGCGTGCCCACTGGGCTTACCTCTTCGATCATGTTGCCGCCGTTGCCAATCGTTTGGCCGTCCGCGATGTAGATATTTCCAGCGCCATCCACTTCTACGCCCTGGATGGCGCCAAGCTGTGCGCTGAGAGCGGATTCAGCGGTCGCACTCGGAACTACGCCTCCGCCTCCGGCTACGACTACCAACTGTCCGGCAAGATTTACCTGCTCGATCACCTCGTTGAAGATATCCCCAATATAGAGGTTTCCGGCTCCATCAACCGCCAGGCCTCCTGGAGCGTTCAATCCAACGCTGAGGGCCGGTTGTGGAGTGGATGAGGGAGCAGAACCGCCGCCCCAAGCAACGCCAGCAACGGTATAGATGTTCCCGGCGGCATTTACCTGCTCAATCAAATCGATGTTCTGGTCGGTGATGTAGAGATTCCCAAATTGATCCACGACCATGCCGGTGGGTCCATTCAGGCTCGCACTGGTAGCCTGCAATGGCGTGGTGAAGGGTCCACCAGTTCCGCCGCCGCCGGCCACAACCACGATCTGCCCGGCGGGATTCACCATATCAACCACATTGTTGAAGAAGTCGGAGATATAGAGATTCCCTGCCAAGTCTGTCGCCAGACTATTGGCGGCCCAGATCGCAACACTGAGAGCGGGCTGCGGAGTTGTCGTTGCCGTGAGGTTTGAGTTGACGTTGCCGGCAATCACCGCGATCTCGCCGGTAGCCGCCGAGACTTCCTCGACTACGCCCGGGAAAAGGCCATTGCCTGGAACGTTGACCGTGATATTCGAATCCACGAGGTAAATATTGCCCGCTCCATCCACCGCAATGGCTGTCGGACAAGTGTTGGAGCCAATCGCCGGTTCAGGCGTCGTGCTCGGCGTGACAGCGTTGGGGGCGCCAGTGTAGTTACCCGCCACGACCGCGATCTGGTTCGTCGCCGCGGTGACCTTATATGCGAGGCAATGCACGTTGTCGGAGATATACAGGTTCCCCGCTCCGTCCATTGCCAGTGCGGCGAAATTGCTCGTGGCGCCGATGTTCACGGTGGTGACCGATTGCGGAGTTGCGGTTACTGCGTTGTCTCCGCCGCCAACTGCCATGACCAACGATCCAGGAGTGACCGCAACCTCAGGTCCCTGGCCGATGCCGGCCAAGCCTGCGGTTCCGATCACCTCGCCGTTATTGGTGAATGTCAAAGCACCCGTGCGGATGCCCGGATATTGCGGACTGAAGGTGATGGACACGGTGCAGACCGTACCCGATGGATTGCTGGCTCCGCCGACGGTGCAGCCAGTAACTGTGCCGACGGTGAACTCCTGCACGCCGTTCTGCGCCTTGGGGACGATGATGCTGCTGATGGGAGTGGCCGACGCTAAGGTTAGCAGGACGTTCTGGGGGGCGGAGGTCGATCCCACCACGGTTGTCGGCAGGGTCGCAAAGCCGCCGCTCGCCACCGCCGCGGCGTAGGAGAACTCGTCGGCATAAACGGGGGCGCTGGCGTAAGGGGGATTGGTTACGGTGACGTTGACAGTACCGCCGCCCGCCGGCGAAGTAGCCGTAATCTGAGTTGCGGAGTTGACTGTAAAGCTGGCAGCCGGATTGCCGCCGAACATCACCGCTGTTGCTCCGTTGAAGTCAGTTCCTGTGATGACTACCTGCGTTCCGCCGGAGGTTGGGCCCGTTTGTACGCTCAGGCCAGTCACCGCGACCGGCGAAATGTAGGTAAATTGATCTGCGCTGAGGATGGCGCTGGTTCCATTCGGCGTGGTCACCAGAACGTTAACCATTCCGCCGTAGATGGAGGTGCCCGCCGGCGAGGTCGCCGTGAGGCTTGTGTCTGAGGCGACGACCACATTGGTAGCCAGATTGCTGCCGAAACTGACCGTCATGCCGCTGACAAAACCAGTTCCGGTGATGGTCACCGAAGTTCCACCCGCAATCGGACCGCCCGATACACTGAGGCTCGCCAACGTCGGAGGCGGTTCATAGGTGTAGATATCTGAATTGTTCGCCTCGCTGCTGCCCTGCAAGGAGGATACAACGACGTTGACTGAGCCGCTGCCTGCCGGCGCGGTCGCTGTAATGCTGGTGGACGAATTTACGACGACGTTGATCGCCGGGATGCTGCCGAACATCACCGTCGCGCCCGACGAGAAGGATGTTCCCGTGATGGAGACAGTGTTTCCACCCTCGTCTGAGCCCAGGGTCGGGCTGACGCCCGTTACCGTTACCAGCGAGTAGTCATATTGATCGCTGCTGTTGGGCGAGGTGCCGCCGGCTGGCGTGAAGACCTGGACGTCGACTATGCCATTTCCCGCAGGCGTCACCGCCGTAATGCTGGTGGATGAATTGACCGTAAAGCTGGCCGCTTCCACACCGCCGAATTCAACCGCGGTAGCGCCGGTGAAGTTTGTTCCGGAAATCTGTACCGAAGTTCCCCCAGCAATCGAACCGTTGGACGGACTCAGGCCGGTTACGGTCGGAATTGTAGCCGGTGCAAAACCAAGCGCCTCCGCTAATTGGATTCGCGCTGATTCATACGCGTAGGGATCAGGCGACCACAATCCTTCGCAACCCTCGTAGCCAAGCGAAGGCCCCGAGGAACCTTGCCCGGTAGGTCCGTTGGGCAATCCAGCGGGAAGGTTGCCAAAGATTGGAGAGTCGATGGGATTGGGGTCGGTGCAGTTGCCACTATAGGCAGTCCCTACCGGCAGGACGCCATACTCGTACCAGGCACCATCAATGTTTTCCCAATCGTAGGTCTCCCAATCCGCTAGTCCTTCGGCGGCTACGGATGCGACAACCGCATTGGCCGCCGCTCTGCCAGCCTGTTTCCCATACAGATAGAGGTATTCATAATCTTCGTATCCACGGCGCCATTGCTCCAATTCCCTGGTCGCTATCGGACCGCTGATACCGTTACATACGCCGTAGTTATTTGCCGTGCAGTTCGTATTGACTGCCGGGCTCGCGGTGAGAACAGCCCCGCCAACAGGATTGCGTGTGTAATAGCAGCCCAATTCGTTCCCAGGGAAGATATAGGTGTCGCCCTGGTCACCGCCGTTCTGGACAAACGGGGACAGCCAGTTGCACGAACTGGGCGATGGGTTTCCGTTGCCCCCGCCCCACCAGTTGCCAATCCATGACCATATTCCGCCCGGGGCCGGCGCAGCCGGATGGGGATCGCCAACACTGGGAACTGTCACGTCCTGCCCGTACTTGTAAGCAGCCCAGTAAGTCATGCGCCGGTACATGCCGCCGGAACCGCCGCCGCCATTGTTATAAGTCCATCTTTCGATGGGCGCAGGGGCTGTCGAGAGCGCAGGAACACCCTGAGTAAGGTCCAGAGTGTACTGATATCCCGTGCCGGCAATGATCGTTGGGTCGACACCATACGACAATCCTGGCCCCGGCTGGCCGGTCATATAGATTCCCGTGCTGGGAGACCAGGTGGTCACCCAGGAGTTGGTGTAACCCGGTGTCGCAAGCGCGCCGCCGGGATAGGAAAGATTGAGGTGATCCGCGCACACGGAAGGGAGATAATCCGGGCTGTCGCCATCCTCCTGGCAGGCCGGTTCGTCGGTCGTAAGTTGGCGTATCGGCGCCGTCGCCGCGGCCCATGTCGTGGACAACGAGCTATTGGACGTATTGATGGCCTGCATCACCTGCGACATGATCTGATATACCAAGGGCTGATCGGGCAATTGATAGCTGTGACCGTAGGGATCGTTGTACTCCTCGTCAAAGGTATAGCTCATCAAATCGGGAATGACCCAGCCCTTGTTGGTGTGGTTGGAGGAAAAATGCTGGGAGATCTGGGTCGCAAAGTTCTGGGTCAGCGCAACCAGCGTGTCAGGCATTAATGCACCCTGGTTTACGTTGTTGTACATGTTCCAGTTGGGATACCCATAAACCCATGCGCCGGCGCCGCCATTCGCCATCGGCCCATCGAAGACCCGCATGGCAGTGCCGTCCGAAAACAACGCGCCGGGCGTTAGGGCCGGACCGGCGTACAAATCATAATTAGTCCAGTCGATCGAGCTTGTTGTACCGTCCGTCGTAAGGCTGGTCGGATTCGTTGATGGGTAGGCCCCATTAATCGTGACATTGAGAGGGTCGTATTGGGCGTCAATGTCATAGTTGTGGGCCATGACCTGGTATTTCTGAAAGAGCGGAATATCCGACCCGGTTATGCCCTCGCCCCCAGCCACACTGTAAATAGGCAGCCACACTTTCAGCATGTCGGCATAGCTGGAATTAGTCGTGCCGGCGTCAAAGCCCGGCAGGTTGCCGTTCCACACCGTCACATTCACGGGAATCGTTGTGGTTGAGATGCCAGTGCCGCTCACTGTGAGGGTACCGGTATACGCTCCCGCAGTTTGATTGGCGGGAATGGAGATATTCACCCACACTCCCTGGGTCGTTCCCGGTTGCACATTGAAAGGGGTCGCAACCGCGGGATTTCCCGAGTCGTAGGGATCGTAAAATGGAATCAGAGGATCGGGGATGCTCCCTGAAGCCTGCACGCAACCAAGAGTCGCAGCGCCTGTACAACTGTAGGGAACATAACCCTCCAGATAGCGGGTCACTGCGGAGGTTCCGCTATTGTCCGAGGTCAGAGTGGCTCCAGAACCGGTTAGCGGGGTGATCGTCACCGAGACGTCGCTCAGCGTAGCAGCCGCGGGAGCGGTGATAAAGACCTGGAAAGCGACGGTCTCGCGCCCTGCTCCAGCTATGGAAATCACCGGCGTACCCGAGGGGCAGGACCAGTTGGTATTCAACTGCGTAACCGCCTGCGGATGCTGCGAATATCCCCACGGGCTGTAAGTGCCATCTAATAGCATGACGGGAATCGTGGGCTGGTTCGTCGCCGGGTTATTGTTTAACATCACCACGTCGCTGACAGTGGCGGCCCAGATGTTTGGAGTTGAGGCGGTCCAATTCTGGGCTGCGCAGGCTTGACCTGAAACCTGCTTGCTGCCTGAAACAAGCAGCATCAGCACGGCCAGTGTCACGAACATCGAAATTCCAACCTTCGAAATCAGCTTTCTTCCCGAATACCAGTTCATGGTTTTTCCCTTTCGTCGATTCAAATTATGTTCAAAGGTTCACGGATTGGACACACCTGCGTAATGGCCATAATGTGGACCCAGCGCCATATCTGGGGTGATCTATTTGAATAAGGAATACTAAGGCGCATATTTAGAAAATGTCAAGAAAATCATTGAGAAAATTATCTCAAGATATCCGCCTATATCGCCAGCACATTTAGGAAATGCTTAAATAATCGGTCAACGCAAAATGGCGCATTATATGTCCATATTTATCATAGGTTTGCATGGATCTCGAAACGGGTCGCAGTCGTTGGTGCAAAAAGAGTGCCCTAGTTAGATGGGCAGCATAACCGGGTCCGTGGTCGCCTTGATTTAGACAGATTTTGAGAACTCTCGATCCTGTCGAAGAATAGGATGAGAAAATTTACACGACTAAGTCTCCATGGATCCTATATATGCTCGTTGTATTGTATTTCGCGAAAAACCTTCAAATTACGGGCTGGGTAAATTCGCAGATATAAGGAATAACCTGCGTTTCTGTAAGTCGATGCGACCAGGCCGGGGGCTCGGTTATCGCTGGGCGAATTATAGTCAAAGTGCTCACCGACATCGGATGGGTCCTCAGAAGTTGGCCAGCCGGAACTGAACGGTGATCTTCAACTGACGGGCTTTAGCGCAGCCATTCTCTCCGCCTCGCTGCAAGCGGTGAGAACAATTCAATGGCAGGCCGGCTATGGTCCTAGTTGGAATCGCCGCCGGATATGGCCAGGTGGGTGGCAGTCTGGCTTGCCATGCGGTATTTTTTCAGATGATTTGCAAGTAAGGCCTTGAAGGTCACATCGAGCACGCCATCCCACGCAGGCGATAGCTGTTTCGAATCCTAGCTTTGCTGTCCACCGCATCTTCAGAGCCGCTGTTGGAGGGGAGGTCGTTGCGTATCTGGACTGCTGCAGACGCCATGCTGTTACGCTCCCGGCAAAACCTTCTTGATGACCCGGACCAGGTCGTCGCCGGAAACCGGCTTGACGATCCACCCAGTGGCGCCAGCAGTCTTGCCCACCTCGCGCTTGGCGGTATCGCTCTCGGTGGTCAGAGTCAGGATGGGGATGAACTTCAGCCCCGGCATTGCTCGCACTTTCCCGATCAGTTCGAACCCGCCCATAACAGGCATATTGATGTCGGTAAGTATCAGATTGGGCTTGAAACCTGCATTCAGGATGTCTAGAGCCATCTTTCCGTTTTCCGCGGTTTCCACTTCGAAGCCGTTCATGGTCAGAGTGGTCTTGAGGCTCATTACCATGGTGATGGAATCGTCTACGACGAGGACTTTCATGCCCATCGAAGTTTCCTCAATCTGCGTATTGAGGCGTATTCGCCGGCCCGGTGCGTGGCGCGGGCTGCTCGCCCGCGTGAATCCCCGCCTGCGTGAATCCCCGCCTGCGCCCTTTATCGGCGGCCTTGTCCAAAAGGTTAGGACTCTTCGCGTTCCTGTTTTCGTTCCCGCATAGCTCAGACAGAATCTTGAAAAATGGCACAGTCTGAAAGCACCGTCTTTGGTCGGCACGGTTCAAACGACATCCAGGCACGGAAGCCGAACTGGCCATTTTGCGTTTGCCTCACTTAGGGCCTTGCGCGCACAGCCATCGGGCATACTTCTGATCTTCTTCCTGCATGTGTATGTTGAGCCAGTCGCGCATGAAGTATAGAAATTGGGTATACATTGAGGCGTCCCCCTTTTTGTGGCGGGCGACAAACTCCGTGATCTTTCCGGTTATCTCGCGGTGTTGAGCTTGATGACATGTCAATTCTCGAAACTTGACCGACTCCATCAGCCTTTCCTCGGCTGAAAAATGCTCGCTCGCCAGGGAAACTAGCTGGCTCAGAGGCGGCCTGCGACCTCCTTAGTGTTGCCTCTCAAGGATGCCGCATGAAATTCATTGAGAATCCTCATGAATGCTTTGTGCTGATTGTCAAGAGCTTCCACGCCTACCGATTCTTGGCTCCTCCAGGTCATTAACGCCATCGTGCCTCTCTCAAAAGATGATTGTCCGGCAACGGATATATCGGTCAGCTTGTGAAAAGGGCGAGTGAAAAAGCGCGGCGGAGGCTCGGGCAGTTGTTAGAAATATGCAATGAAACATTGCTTTGCTATGACTCAAGTATTGCTTCAATCCTGCCGATGCTCTAAGAGTTCCAAGGTTACAGCCGGAAATTGTCCCGTAGGGCAGAGGGCCGCACGAAAACTGCAATTTCAAGAGCCTGCCAACCACATGGCTTTGGATGTTGGGCGCGGGCATTAACTGTAGATCTAAGGTGGAGCTGGATTGGCGTTAACTCTAGAACAAGATGCTGCCGGGAGCCTGATCGTCCTAGCGGGGTTGGTTGAGATCTCTTCCTCGGCAGAGTTGAAGGGACTGCTGGTCGAGGCGCTCGGTTCGGGCATGCCGGTGCGCGTATCGCTTGGCAACTCGACCGACCTGGATGTGACCGCCGTCCAATTGCTATGGGCCGCCGCGCGCGAAGCGCAAAGGGCAAACCTGAGTTTTACGCTCGCGTGCCAGCCGCCGGAGGCTGTCTTAGCAGTTCTGGCCCAGGCGGGCTTTGAAAAATTTCCGGTTACTGTGGATGCCGGGTAAATCAGCGGGGTGCGCGATTGTCAACCGCAGGCAGTGCCGACCAGTTCAAACATGCCTTTCGTGAGGAGGGCTGCGAGGTTCTTGTCGACCTGGAGGCTGCTCTGCTGGAGCTGAATGAAAACCGCGGCGACCAGGAGCTGGTGGGGCGGGTCTTTCGCGCGCTGCACACCATAAAGGGCTCGGGGGCGATGTTCGGCTTTGAGGATCTGGCCGCCTTTACCCACGACCTGGAAACAGCCTTCGACGAAGTGCGAAATGGAAGGCTGGCGATTACCCCGGCACTGATCGACCTGACCCTGGCGGCGCTCGATCAGATCAGGGCCATGCTGGTGGAGGGCATGGGAGCGCAGCCGGCCGATCCGGCCGTTTGTGCGGAGATTCTGGCCAGTGTGCGGGAGCTTGCCGGACTGCCCGCCGTCCCACCGGCCTATGGGAAGACGGTCGCGCCAGCGCCGCAGCCGGTGGCCAAGAGCGGCGAAGTGCGCGAGTGGCACATACGGTTCTCTCCCGGAGCTGACCTGATGCGCGACGGCTCCAATCCGCTGTTGCTGTTGAATGAACTGCGGCAATTGGGAGGGCTTTCGGTCAGGGCCAGCATGGCGGCGGTTCCGCCCCTGGGCGAAATGGACCCGGAACGATGCTATGTCTCCTGGGAGATGGTGCTGACGGCCTCGGCGGACCGGGAAGCGATCCGCGATGTGTTCATCTTCGTCGAGGATAGTTGCGAACTGAGCATCGAACCTGCCCTGGAGACCGGCCAAAGTGCTGCCCGGCCGGAGGCGCAGTGCTCGGCCGATCTGATGGCCCTGGCTCTCAAAGAAAACCGTGCTTCATCCGGCGGACGGCGCACCTACGACGCGCCCGACAACGCCTCGAGCCTGCGCGTTCCCGCCGCCAAGCTGGACCAGTTTGTCGACCTGGTGGGAGAGCTGGTGACGGTGCAGGCCCGGCTGAGCGAGATCGCGGCCAGGAGCGACGACGCCGGCGTGGCCGAGGTTTCCGAAGAGATTGAGCGGCTGACCTCGTCGCTGCGCGAGAACTCGATGAACATTCGCATGCTGCCCATTCGCGGCACCTTTGAGAAGTTTCGACGGCTGGTTCACGACCTGGCGCGCGATTTGGGCAAGGATGTGGATCTGACCATCGAGGGAGCGGAGACGGAGCTGGACAAGACGGTGATCGATCAGCTGGGCGATCCGCTGATGCACCTGATCCGCAACAGCATGGACCACGGCATCGAGTCACCCGAACTGCGCGCCGCTCGCGGCAAGCGATCGACCGCCGTGATTCATCTTGCGGCGCGGCACTCGGGGGCCAGCGTGCTGATCGAGGTCTCGGACGACGGCGGCGGCATCGATGCCGGGGCGGTGCGCAACCGGGCTATCGAGCGGGGTTTGGTGGCCGCCGATGCCGAACTCTCCGAGGCCGAGACCTTCGCGCTGCTCTTCCGGCCCGGTTTTTCAACGGCGAAACAGGTCACCGACGTCTCCGGCCGCGGCGTGGGGATGGACGTGGTGCGGCAGCGGGTGGACAGCCTGCGGGGAAGCATCGACGTGGCCTCGAAGCCCGGCCTGGGCACCAGCGTGACGCTGCGCCTGCCCTTGACCATGGCGATTATCGACGGCCTGCTGGTGAGCGTGGGGGATGCGTTTTTTGTGCTGCCGCTGGCCAACACGCTGGAGTGCATCGAGCTGACGCGGGCCGACGTTGCCGCAGCCAACGGCAAGCATTTGGCCAACGTGCGAGGGGAAGCGATCCCCTACATTCTGCTGCGCGAGCACTTCAACATCCGCACTCCACGGCCTCAGATCGAGCAGATCATGATCGTCGAGACCGAGGGCGGGCGGTACGGTTTTGTGGTGGATCAGGTGCTGGGCGACTGCCAGACGGTAATCAAGAACCTGGGCCGCGCTTACCGTCACGTGCAGGTGGTCAGCGGGGCCACGATTCTGGGCGACGGCACGGTGGCGCTGATTCTGGACCCCGAGCGGCTGGCGCAGGACGCGGTGCGCGCCATCGCGCACGGTTCGCGCGGCCGGCCGGGCGGAGCCGCGACTGCGGCTGCTGTCAAGCAGGCAGGCAAAGAAACAGGCGGACAGAAACACAAATCGCAATGTTGCAGACAGAAAGGGGAGCTTTATGGCTGATGAACAGAAATCCGTATTTGCAAATCCAGCGCCTCTGGGTTTGATTGGCTTCGGACTTACCACCGTCATGCTAAGTCTGATCAACGCCGGCGTATTACCCAAAGGGGGTGAGCCGGTGGTCCTGCCACTTGCTTTCGCCTTTGGTGGTCTTATCCAGATGCTTGCCGGGCTAATGGAGTTCCGCTGCGGCAACACCTTCGGCACAGTGGCGTTTCTCAGTTATGGAGCTTTCTGGTGGTGGTTTGCATTTCTCGTCCTGCTAGGCGGGCACGGAGTGTTGGACCTGACCCAGGCGGGCAGCACCATCGCCGCCGCATTGATCGGATGGGGTGTTTTCACGCTATGCATGTGGATTGCCACCTTCCGCCTGACCAAGGCGCTCTGGTGCGTGTTTCTTACCTTGTGGATCACCTTCTTCCTGCTTGGCTTTGGCGACTTGTTGGGCGCGCATCGCCTGACCCTGGCTGGAGGCTGGATCGGTCTTATCTGTGGGCTGGGGGCCATGTATACAAGCTTTGCCCTAGTGATAAATTCCACCTTTGGCAAAACGGTACTGCCGCTCGGCGCACCTTCGGGCAGTTAACCTTACGCCTTCTCAGAAGGAAGGCGATTCCGGCTAGATTCTGCGCCCAGACCAGGATCGAGCCGGAACCAGGGAGATACCGTCTAGGCGGAAATTGAAAGTGAGGTTGATTATGCGAAGACTGAAAATGAAGCTCTCCGGTATGGTCATCCTGGCCATCGCGGTTGCGCCCGTTTTTGCGGAAAACAACAGTGCCGGCACAGCAAATGAAAATGCGCCCAGCGCAGCCAGCGCGGGAGCTGGAGCCGCTGCGGCAACCGCGGATCCAACTCCCAGCCCGGTCCCAATGCCAGCCGCGGCCATAAGCGCTGTGAATCTCCCGGCGTTGCTCGATGCGCTCTTAAGGAAAGGAGTGCTCACGCATTCCGAGGTCAATGCCTTGCGCGTCGCAGCCCCCGAATCCGAGCTGCAACTCCTGGTTGAGGCCCTTACTCGCAAAGGCATATTAAATGCGGCGGACTTGTCCGCGACTGCGGCCCCGGCCGCCAGCCCTGCGCCTAAGCCGCAAGCCGCTCCCGTGCCGCAACCCGAACTTGCGGAATTGAAACCCGCAGCCTCGTCCGTGGTTCCGGCGATTGTTCCCGTGCGCGTGTTGGCCTTGGACCCTCCCAAATCCGGTGGATTTATCGGTCTTAAGGTCGGTCCTGTGACGTTCACCCCCTACGGTTTCATCAAGGGGACTGCGGAGCAGGACAGCAGTTCGCCCAATGGCGACGACTTCCCCATTCCTGCCGGTCTCATGTTGCTGCCCGGCAGTAACACAGGCCCGAATGCCGATCCCGAGTTCCACATGAAAACGCGTCAAAGCCGCATCGGAATCAATCTCGAGTGGCCTGCCATGACTCAAAAGCTGGTCCTCACCGGCCGCATCGAGGCGGACTTCGAAGGCAACTTCAACGAATCCGATAACGCCGATGTTACCTCCATTCGCAATCCCAACCTGCGCCTGCGATTGGCTTACGTGCGTTTGGATTACCGCGCCACCGGCAGAACCGGCATCTACTTCGTAGGTGGACAGGACTGGACTCTTTTCGGTTCCAAAGCCATGCCCAATATGCTCGATACGACCTGGAACGCTGCCGACTACGGCGCTGTCTACAACCGCTCTCCGCAGTTCCGTTTCGGGGTTGTTCAGAAGCTGGGCGGCTCTTCGCGCAGTTTCAAGCTCTCGCCTGAGTTTGCCGTCATGATGCCGAGTTCGGGCCAAGTGGAAAGGCTCAGCTTTTGTACATTGGCGGCTCTCGACTGTCCCCCTGCCGTTTCACCGTCAGCCGGCTTCTTGAGCCAGGTCGGCGAAGCAGAGCGTCAAGGCGCCGACTCCGATTGTCCTGAACTGAACGCCGGATTGACTTTGCAGTTCCAACTCGACAAGGCCCCTGCAGTTGCTCCCGCGCAAATCTTCTGGACCGGATTCTACGGGCGCCGCAACTCCATTGTTGCCAATACCGCCGTGGATCTTATCGGGGATAAATACCCAACCGCCCTGGTCGCGGGCACTCCGTTGGCCAAGGGCTATACCGCCAGCAGCGGCATGTATGGCAACCAAATTGCCGTGCAACTGCCCACTCGCGCATTTACCTTGGTTTTGAGCGGCTATCGGGGCGCCGACCTGCGCGAGGTGCTGGGCGGCCAACTCACGACCAACTATACCGACGCAACCAGGTTCTTCCCAATTCCCCTGGTGAACGCGAACGGCGGAACTCCGGCACCCTTCTTCCTGGGTACGGGTCTGGATAACGTCGCGGGCACACTCTCTGGATTTGCCTTGCTGGGTTGCAACGTGAATCCCGGCAACGGCGCCTGCCCCTCCGCCAATGTTGCGGTCGCTCCGGAGCATGGCGTGCGCGCCTATGGCGGATTCGCCGAGCTCGGGCTGCCGCTTTCCCGCTGGTTCAACGCCAATCCGAAAGGCTACAACGCGGGATGGCAGCTCTATCTGCACGCCGGCAAAGACCAGCTAGTGCACAAGGATGCCGCCATGCAGCTTGGATTACTCGACGGAGCCGGCCCCAACCAGATTGGCCAAGGGTTGGGTATTCCCATGATCGGGAGCGAGTTTGTTGGAGCGACCCTGTACTACAAGATCAACCAGTGGTGCGCGTTTGGGTTCGAGCCGACGCATTACAGCTCTCGCGCCGTACCCGAGTTGGGCAACTTCTGGATCATTGCGGCAAAACCGTCCCGCATCTGGCAGGACCAGCGTGCGGAATTTGGACCGGTCTTTACGTTTTAGCGCCGTGGCCGCGGTAAAACCGGGCGGCGTAAAAGAAATGCCGCGCCGCAAAGAGCATTTAAGGGCATCGTCGGTGCTGGATCGAGTGCCAGCGCCCGTCAAATAACGGACTAACTGACTTCAGTTTCGTGCTGCTCCCGTTCCGCGCCCAGCGGCAACGGACGGGGAAGCGAACGAATTCAAGCGAGAGGGAGGTAGGAGATTCATGACAAGCACATTGGTAAGCGAAGCCCGGAAGCCGCATGGCGCCGGGAACGGAAATAGCGGGAACGGTCACGACGGAAACGGACATGGAGTCCGCGACCGCGCCGGCTCCAAAGCGCATCTGGCCGAAGAAGACGACGCGATGCTTATGCTGAACGAGATCATACGCCTGGTGGATGCGGCAAAGGAGGGCCGTCTCTCCGAGCGCGGCAAGGCAACCCAGTTCAACGGCTTTTATCGCGAGATGATCCAAGGGATCAACGAGATTTTGGATGCCCTGATTCCGCCGTTGAATGTCGCGTCGAATTTCGTGGAGCGCATCAGCAAAGGCGACATCCCATCCAAGATCACCGACACCTACTACGGCGACTTCAACATCCTCAAGAACAACCTGAACACCTGCGTCGATGGCTTTGGCGGCCTCTCGGAGGCAAATGCCGTGCTGCAGAAGATGGCCAACAACGACTATAGCCTACAGGTCGTGGGGAAGTACGAGGGTGTCTTCGCGAGCGTTGCCCAGGCCGTGAATGTTGTGCATCAGAGAATCCTGCACATCATCTCCACGATCAAGAAAACCTCGCAGGGAGACCTTGGCGATCTGACGGAATACAAGAAGATCGGCCGCAGGTCTGAAGCCGACGAGTTGGTTCCATCTTTAATTGAAATGATGGAGAACCTCAAAGCTTTGACAGATGATGTCAACGCGCTGGTGAAGGCGGCAGTGGAAGGCAAGCTGGCCATGCGCGCCGACGCCAGCAAGCACCAGGGCGACTACCGCAAAGTCGTGCAAGGTGTAAATGAAACACTGGACGCGGTGATCGCTCCGCTCAACGTGACCGCCAACTACGTGGACCGCATCAGCAAGGGCGACATTCCGCCCAAGATCACCGACATTTACAACGGCGACTTCAACCTGATCAAGAACAACCTCAATGCCTGCATCGACGCCGTCAATGCGATGGTGGCCGATGCGGTGCTGCTGGTCAAGGCGGCGGTGGACGGCAAGCTGGCCACGCGCGCCGACGCCAGCAAGCACCAGGGCGACTACCGCAAAGTCGTGCAAGGTGTAAATGAAACACTGGACGCGGTGATCGGGCCGCTCAACGTGACCGCCAACTACGTTGACCGGATCAGCAAGGGCGACATTCCGCCCAAGATCACCGACAGCTACAACGGCGACTTCAACCTGATCAAGAACAACCTGAACGCCTGCATTGACGCTGTCAGCACGATGGTGGCCGATGGGATCATGCTGGTAAAGGCCTCCCTTGACGGCAAGCTGGCCACGCGCGCCGACGCCAGCAGGCACCAGGGCGACTACCGGAAGATCGTGCAGGGCGTGAATGACATGCTGGACGCTGTGATTGGTCCGCTCAATGTGGCCGCCAATTACGTGGATCGCATTAGCAGGGGAGATAATCCGCCGCAAATCACCGACACCTACAACGGCGACTTTAACCTGATCAAGAACAACCTGAACACGCTGGTTGCGGCCATGAACGAGATCACTGCGTCAGCCGATGAGATCGCGAATGGCAACCTGACCGTGGACATCCGCGAGCGTTCGCCGCAGGACAAGCTGATGCAGGCGCTTTCGGCGATGGTGGCCGGGTTGACCAGGACGGTTGGCGATATCCGGTCAATCGCCGGAGAAGTGGCGGCAGCCAGCCAGTCCATCTCGACGGCGTCGATTCAGGTCTCCAAGGGCGCCAGCGCGCAGGCGGCGGCGGCCGAAGAGGCTTCGTCTTCGATGGAGGAGATGGTCAGCAACATCAAGCAGAACGCCGACAACGCGCAGCAGACCGACAAGATCGCCAACAAGAGCGCAAAAGACGCGCAGGAGAGCGGCAAGTCGGTTCTGGAAGCGGTGGCCGCGATGAAGGAGATCGCCAACAAGATCTCGATCATCGAGGAGATTGCGCGTCAGACCAACCTGCTGGCGTTGAACGCGGCTATCGAAGCGGCCCGCGCCGGCGAACACGGCAAGGGCTTTGCGGTCGTTGCCGCGGAGGTGCGCAAGCTGGCCGAGCGCTCGCAGAAGGCGGCCGGGGAGATCAACCAGCTATCGGCGACCACGCTGAAGGTATCGGAGAAGTCCGGCGAGATGCTGGATAAACTGGTGCCCGACATTCAGCGCACGGCGGAGCTGGTGCAGGAGATTTCAGCCGCCAGCAAGGAGCAGGACACCGGCGCCGAGCAGATCAACAAGGCGCTTCAACAGCTTGAGCAGGTGATCCAGCAGAACGCCTCGGCATCGGAGGAGATGGCGTCGACGACCGAGGAGTTGACCGGGCAATCCGATCAACTGGTGAGCGCGCTCGGGTTCTTCCACACCGGGGACGAGAACGGCCACGCGGCGCACAAGGGCACGGGCTCAAAGGCCGTGAAGCAGGTTCAGGCCGCACCGGCCAGAGGGGGAAAACCAAGCCACTCAGCTTCATCGGGAGCAAAGACCACGGGCGGAGTCAATCTCCGGCTCAAAGACAAACACGACGACCTTGACGGGGAGTTCGAGCGCTATTGACCGGCCGGGCGCGCGCCGTTCCCGGCGCGCGCCCAGTCTTCCGGATGAGAGAGGAGTTGCAGCATGAGCGTAAACGAAATCACGGAGACGCGGCAGTATCTCACCTTCAAGCTCGGCAACGAGATCTTCGCCACCGACGTGGCCAAGGTAAGGGAGGTGCTTGACCTGACCACCATCACCCAAATCCCGCGGACGCCGGAGTTCATGGCCGGGGTCATCAATCTGCGCGGCAGCGTAGTGCCGGTGGTCGATCTCAGGCTTTGCTTTGAGATGACCAAGACGGTGAGCACGCACAACACCTGCATTGTGGTGGTCGAGGTGCTGCTGGAGAACGAATCGACGGTGATTGGCGCGCTTGCCGATTCTGTCGAGGAGGTGATCGACCTGGAGCCGGAGCAGATTCAGCCGGCCCCGCGCATTGGAACGCAGATACGGACCGACTTTATCAAAGGCATGGGAAAGCGCGATACCCAGTTCATCATGATTCTGGACATCGATCGCGTCTTCTCCGCCGATGAACTCACGGCGGCCCGCGAACAGGCACAGGAAACCGGCAAGCCACTGGTGGAAGCCGCAGTGGCAGCGTAACGGAAGGAGTGGGGCGGTTCAACACCGCCCCATTCAATCGATGAGTGTTCGCGACGAATGCATCTCCAGAAGCGACTATGGGCGGCTCTGCGACCTGATCTACCAGGAGGCGGGGATCCACCTGGGCACGGAGCGGAAGACCATGCTCGAGATGCGGATCAAGCGCCGGCTGAAGGATCTTGATCTGACCTCCTACAGCGACTACTGCGATTATCTCTTTGGGCATGAGGGGCTGAAGGATGAGATCGTCAACCTGATCGATGTGGTGACCACCAACAAGACCGACTTCTTTCGCGAGTCGGGGCACTTCAATTATCTGGTGGACAAAATGCTCCCGGAGCTGACCTCGCGCAACGGTGGCGGGAGAACGTTTCTGATCTGGAGCGCGGGCTGCTCAACGGGCGAGGAGCCGTATACGATGGCCATTGTGCTGAGCGAATATGCACTGACCCATCCCGGCTTCCGCTTTAGGATACTGGCCACCGATATCTCAACCACCGTGCTTGCCAAGGCCGAGATGGGCGTTTATACCAACGAAGTGATCAGCCCGGTTCCGGCCTCGCTCAAAATGAAGTACTTCATGCGCAGCCGCGATCGCGCCGCCAACCAGGTGCGGGTAGCGCCGGAGTTGCGGCGGCTGATCGAATTTCGCCGCTTGAATTTTATGGATGCCGATTACGGTATTGCGGAGAAGGCGGACGTAATTTTTTGCCGCAACGTGATTATCTATTTTGATCGGCCTACACAGGAGCGCATTTTGAAAAAACTCACTCATTACCTGGTGGCGGGCGGCTATCTTTTTGTTGGTCACGCTGAAACTTTGCACGATATGGATTTGCCGCTTACGCCGGTGGCTCCGGCGCTCTACAGGAGGGTCGATGGCGGAAAGTGAAGCGGTATTGCCGGAGGTTTACGTGCAGCCCGGGGAGTCACATCTGATCTCGGAGTCAGCGATTATGCGCACATTGCTCGGCTCCTGCGTCGGAATCACATTTTGGGCGCCCCGGCTGGGGATCGCCGCACTTTGCCATCCCATGTTGCCCAAATATCCCGACAAGCCGCCGGTGGGGATGAACCGCGCGAACGGCTGCCGCTACGTGGATTTCGCCATTCGCGATCTGGCCACGCAGTTTGACTCGCTGGGCGCGCGACGGGGCGAAGTGCAGGTAAAACTCTTCGGAGGAGGCGATGTGCTGTTGGGCATCGAAGCGTCATTAAGGCCGACGGTGGGCAGGCTGAACTGCGAGGCCGCGCTGCGCGTGCTCGATGAGGAGGGCTTTATCGTTGCCGCCTCAAGCCTGGGAGGCCACTGCGGGCTCAACATTCAGTTTCATACCGGAACCGGCGAGGTGCTGCTCAGGCGGCTCTGTTGAGTTGAGAGGCAGTTGACAGCTAAAAGCTGAAAGCTAACAGCTAAGAGTTGGAAGAAAGCGGCGGTGAACAGAGGAGCGGCCAGATGAGCATATCAAAGATTCGCGTACTGATCGTGGACGACTCTGCCGTGGTCCGCCAGACGCTGAGCAGCGTGCTCACCTCCGATCCGGAGATCGAGGTCATCGCCACCGCCAGCGACCCCTTCGTCGCCGCCGATCGCATTGCCGAGCAGGCGCCGGATGTGATTACACTCGATATCGAGATGCCGCGCATGGATGGGCTTACCTTCCTGAAGAAGATCATGAGCCAGCATCCGATTCCGGTGGTGATCTGCTCCAGCCTTGCCGAAGAGGGCGCGCAGAGCACCTTCAGAGCGCTTGAATACGGTGCGGTGGAGATCATCACTAAGCCGCGGCTGGGCACCAAGCAGTTCCTGGAAGAATCGCGGATCACCATCTGCCAAACGGTGAAGGCCGCGGCCGGTGCGAGGCTGCGCACACTCACGCCTAGCCGCATCGTGGAGCCAAAGCTGACCGCCGACGCCATTCTTTCGCCTGCCACCCACGCCATGGCCGAGACCACGGAAAAGGTAGTGGTGATCGGCGCTTCGACCGGCGGCACGGAGGCGCTGAAGACTGTGCTCGAAATGCTTCCCGCCGATACCCCCGGCATCGTGATCGTGCAGCATATGCCGGAGCTGTTTACTCGCGCCTTTGCCAACCGTCTCGATAGCCTGTGCGCTATCACGGTGAAGGAAGCCGAGACCAACGATACCGTCATTCGCGGACGGGCGCTGATTGCTCCCGGCAATCATCATCTGCTGCTCAAGCGTAGCGGCGCTCGCTACTACATAGAGATCAAGGACGGGCCGCTGGTCTGCCGGCATCGCCCCTCGGTAGACGTGCTTTTCCGCTCCGCCGCGCGCTACGCGGGGCAGAATGCCGTGGGAGTGATCCTGACCGGCATGGGCGACGACGGCGCCCGCGGAATGCTGGAGATGAAGCAGGCCGGCGCGGTGACCTTCGCCCAGGACGAGGCCACCTGCGTAGTCTTCGGCATGCCCAAAGAAGCCATCAAGCTTGATGGCGTGGACAAGGTGCTGCCCTTAACCTCAATTGCTGGATCCATTCTCACCCATGCAGGCTAGAGCCTGTGTGATCACCGTCGACCCCGCGTGGTTCAGTCCAATGATAAGAAACACATCAGGCGACCCTTGGATCATTGGCCACGCAGACGACATCGGCAGTTGCATCGTCATACATGGCGCGTGAAGCCCTAGAGCCATCAACTCAGACTCACCGCCAGTCATGACGATCCCCAACGAATGCCGGCCTATTGTAGGCCGGGTTCACCGTATCTGTTTACCTAAAATTAACTACCGGCTAGGCGACAATCCAAGCACTACCCCATTCCTGGACCCAATGGCGTTTACCAGTATCTTTTCTGAAATGGCTTTTATCGAAAGGCTGAAGCAGACTTTACCAAACGCATGGACTCAGTTCATTGCTTGGTAATTTCGTCAAGCATCAGATCAATTCATGGCTGAACTACCTGTTTGTCGATCATACGTTTAATGCTTCCTGGTTCAAACTCAGATTGGCTGCGAAATGTTCTGTCGACGATATGAGTTCTCCATGACCCTCAATCGCTGTATCACGTTTAAGACCTTCAAGCACTTTGGGAAATGCCTTTACTAGGCATAGAGGAGGTCAAGAATCAAAAAATGGGAAATTCGACCAATACGTTTCTGCGCGCGGTAATGGGCTTACCCTTGTTGGTGGCGGGCAGAAACCTGTATTGCCAAACAGCGGCCGTCGCCTTCTGGTCCAAACCAAATCCAAGGCCGCGCGTAACACGAACTTCTTTCGGCAATCCTTCTTCGCTCACCAGAACTGCAATAACGGCCACTTGAACATATGGACGCTTTGTAAAGGGATCAGCGAAGTCCGCGTCAACCGTATGAATGGGGATGGGCGGTGTGTACGAGAGGGGCTTGTGATGCTTGTCTTCCAACTGAGATGCATCCGGAGGTGGCAGATCTCTTTCGGTGATGAGGATCTCAGGAATGGCCTGGCTAAGGTCGGCGTGGAAGACAACCCTCATGTCGATCCAGACGGGCACCGCTTTGCCGGCCAACATACCCGGCTTAAAGATCGAGTTTTTTACCGCCGCAAGAGCGGCCTGATCGAAGGCGTCGCCGTGCTTGTGAAGCAACTGAATGTGCGCGGGGACGCCGTTGGCTTCAATCACCATAGCCAGAACGGTCATTCCCTGAATATCTTTTTCGGGTATGTAACCAGGGTATGGCACCGCGGCAGTACGAATCAGCTTGGGCGAAGTGACCTCGGGGCCAACGTAATACACGCCGTCTTTGTCAGGCGTCTGATGAATTTGCTGATTCGCCAATACTGCGTCCTGCGCTAAGAGGCCGGTTGCCGTTAGTGCCCAAAGTGCAAATACTGTGCGCATTTCATTCTCCAATCCGCTGTGACGCTGAAATGAAATCCGAGCAGGCTGCCTCGGCCGATCTACTGATTCTTACAGATGAGGCGCGAAGACGGAAATGACGGGTATGAATAATGCCTTCTTTTTCCGCATGCCGAATTGTTCAGTGTTGATTTTCCATAGATATTGTAACAAGCATGGAGTGATGAGCCGGTCTTTATGACTTACTTACGTATGGCTCATCTATCTCTTATAACTATCTTTAAGACTTATATGCAATCTTTATAGTCTATATTTTATTGTCAATTCAATTCACAATAACTGCTGCCTTTAAAAGAGGCCGCGGTTAGCCTTCAACGCTTTGTTACCTGAATGGGCTGGAGAAATGAATGCGGTCAAATTTGCAGGGACCGATTCATTTGTCTCTCTTGCAGTCATAACAAACTGATTTGCTTAACCAACATGCCTATGCAGCATCAGAGGATATCCCTGTTCGTTGGGACTGTTATTGCCATAAGCAAGTTACCAACCCAAATTGAGTCAGTCATCTTTTTGAAACGGAGAGCCTGAATGAGAATGATTCCATTGAAGTTTGTCCCCGTAGTTACAATGTTTTGCTGCGGACTGGCGCCGATGATTGCGAAGGCGCAACAGACCGTCACAGTCGCGCCCTCGGTTCAAACTGCCATGGTTGAGCCGCCTGCCAAGACCGAGCCGGGATCGGGACCGGTTACGTCATCCGGCTCAGCGGCAACGCCAGCCGCATCCACTCCCGCTTCAACTCCGACCGTAACCAGTGCCGCACCTGCTCCCACCGCGACTTCTCTCTCCCGCGATTCAGTTATGAAAGAACTGACCGATTTGAAGGCCAGGATCGCGGAGCTGGAATCTATCATGAGCGCGGATAAGGACGCCAATGCATTGCGTTCCGCTGAGGGAACGGATGGATCGCTGACGTCTGCACAGGTCACTCCTGGGGCTACGATAACGCCCGCTGCGGTTACACCCGCGCCCGCCACGCCGCCGGAGATTTCAGCGGAGAGGCTCACCAAGGAGGCGCCGTTCCCCGGCGACTGGACCTGGCTGAACAGCAACGGGCGCGTTGTGGACACACCCATGGCCACCAAGTACTTCACGCCGGAGTTTCGCGCCGACGTGAACTACACCCTCGACTACAACCATCCTGAAGACGATAGCCTGGGTGGGTCGACAGAGACCTTCCGCTCCGATGAGGTTCAGATCGAGCAATTGAGCTTCGGCGGTGACATCCGCATTGACAATGTCCGCGGCAGATTTCTAACCATGTATGGAATGTTCGCCACCACCACCCCGCGCAATGACGGCAGCCCTAACCGCGGCCAGTGGGATCTTACCGATGCCTATAAATACGTCTCTGAGGCATGGGGCGGTTATCACTGGGATGTGAATCACGGCCTCAACCTCGATGCCGGTATCTTTGTCTCCTACATCGGCCTGTTCAGTTACTACAACGCCGATAACTGGACCTATCAGCCCTCGTTTGTATCGTCCAATACACCCTGGTTCTTCAATGGCATTCGCCTCCAATGGTTCCCGACCAAGAACCTGAAGATCGAGCCGTGGTTCATTAATGGCTGGCAGTCGTATGCCCGTTACAACAGCAAGCCTGGGTTGGGCGGACAGATACTGTGGCGTCCCAAGCCGTATCTGGACTTCGTCTGGAACAACTACGGTATGGGTGAAGACGACGCCGGATATCCGGGGCGCTCGCGCATCCATGCCGACTATAGCGCGCAGGTCAAGGTATATGACAAGCCGAAGCAGTTTCTTGACAAAATTGCCTTCACCGTCACCGGTGACCTTGGTTGCGAATACGGCGGTGGACCCGCTTCATTCGCCACCGCGACTGGCGTTGTGAGCCCGAAGGGCTTCTCCCCGGAGATGGGCTTCACAGACACCTACAACGGCGGCGTCAACTGTCACAACAGCAAGAACGGCAGGCCCAAGCAGATGTTTGCCGGATGGATGGCCTACAACCGCTACTGGTTCAAGAAGGACCGTTATGCAATCACTCTCGGCGGCGGCGAGATGAACAACCCCGGCCGTTACCTGACGTTGCTTCCGCCCATCGACGGCGCCAACGCTATTTCCGGCACACCGTACTTTACCGAGAACGGCGGGGATCGCGCTCAGATGCACGACGGCACCATCACCTTCGATTACATGCCGAGCCAGTACATCACCTTTCGCGCGGAGACTGGGTACCGCTACTCCGACACACCTTACTGGACCGGCCACGGCGGCATCACGCCTCCCGGCGGCAACAACGGCTCTCCGAGCCAGTATGCCTGCGCCAGCGGCGCTCCTGCGGGTGTTGGCTACATAGCCAGTTCATCGGGATATTCAAGCGGCCAAGCTCAGGCGATCGCATATTGCTGGGGCCAGAACTTGGGCAATGGCGCAACCCAGTTCTCGCCAGCCAACCTCTGGTGGCCTGACCTGCGCACCAACCAGACCGTCTCCACGCTGGCGCTCATGGTCAGATTCTAGTTAATCAATCTACTGGCTGCGATTGGCAGATGCGGCCGGACGTGCTAACTAAGAGGGCTGAATTCACTATGTTCTTTTGTGAGACTCTTTATGCGGCCCTGACACAATTCGACCAATTCTTAGTAAGAGTTATATGAACCTTCAGGCAGCACCGGGATTTCTCTTAATTCCGGTGCTGTTTAGGTGGAACAGTAACTTCCGCGCGGGGGCTACTCACCAGCGCATAACTGCTGACACATGCTCGCCAGAATGAAAGTGGAAAGCAAAGGTAATCACGGATGGAGTTGACCCTCAATCTCGGCTGGACGGCGATGGCTACAGCGATGTGCTGGCTGTGGGTGCGTCATGCGCGGCGCGAGGGCCAGGGTCGTTCAACGCAAGTCGTCTCCCTGTCGTTAGTCCTCTTCATCATGTTTGCTGTCATCACGATGTATGACGATATGGCGATGGCGCAGAATCCCGCCGAGACACGTTGTTTCCAGCGCGAGGATGATTTAGGCGGTCATATGCACGCCCTGCTTCATCCGGTCGTGGCATCCGCTCCCACGCTTGCCGCGGAGCTTCCTTTCAACACGTTTCGCTTTGCTGTGCCGGGCAGCCTCCATGTCCCGACTGTGAAGGTTCCCGCTCTCTTCTCCATTCAGAATCGCCCCCCTCCCGCGGCGTGATCCACTCCTCTCATTCGATCGAACTCCAGGCAGGTTTACTTCCTGCAGCCGCTGCGCACAGCAATGCGCAGAGGCTGCTTCAGAAAGAGACTTGTTCAACAATCCGGCCATGTTAACAACGGCTGCCGCTATTTGAAGGTATCCGGGTGTCCAGATGGTCGAAAGACTTAAGGGGCTGGAACCATCATGAAAAGCAAAGCTATGGGATTTGCACTGCTGCCAATGGTGCTGATCGCAACTCTCGTTATCAGCGGCTGCAAGAGCGATAAGGTCAATGCGGACGCAGAGGCGCCGCCACCAGCCAAGGTGATTTCCGGAGTGGACGTCTCCTTTTTCGCGGTAGAGCATCCGGAGCGGTATCCGATCGTAACCGCGACCGAGTACCAAGCCCCGTCGCAATTGTTCGTGACCGGCACTGTAATTCCAGACATCTCGCGAACTGTTCCAGTCATTTCTCTTGCCTCGGGCCGCATTGTGGACATCCGCGCTCGCCTCGGCGACACAGTAAAGAAGGGCCAGCTCTTGCTGCGTGTTCGCAGCGACGACATTATGGGAGGCTTCGACGCCTACCGCAAGGCCATCTCCGATGAGCTCCTTGCGCGCAAGCAATTGGATCGTGCGAAGCAGTTGTACGAGCACGGGGCCATCGCGCTGGGAGACCTGGAGGTTGCGCAAGACACTGAGGACGACGCCAAGACCACCCTCGATACCGCTACGGAGCATCTTCACCTGCTCGGCAGCGATCCCGATAATCCGAAGGGGATTGTCGATATCTTCGCC